>Ga0256407_10000617_pt1 | contig 81879 bp, 64 predicted proteins | sample RumenRJG_04DNA_FD_193489 | JGI IMG/M metagenome (GOLD analysis project Ga0256407, IMG submission 193489) | Bovine rumen microbial communities from Lethbridge, Alberta, Canada - RJG_04 | ecosystem: Host-associated > Mammals > Digestive system > Stomach > Rumen | place: Canada: Alberta... | reverse complement strand
CTGATCTTACCTTACCGGCGGGTACAATCGAGTTCAAAGTGTGCGAAGATCACGCTTGGACGAACTGCTGGCCGAGTCAAAACTATCAGTTGGCTATTCCGGAGGCTGGTATCTATACCATCACCATTACCTTCAATGCGGGCACTAAAGAAGTAAACGCTGTAGCTACCAAAACCGGTTCTGCTGTAGTTGTTCCTTCTATCGCAATGCACGGTAATTTCACAGGATCCTGGGTAGATACCGAGAAGTTCACAGTAGCAGAGGGTAACGCAACTGCTTCGCTGACACTCAACCTTGCTGCAGGTAACTATGAGTTCGGTGTGCGTATCAATGGTACATGGACCTCTAATGGCGTTGCTTTCGCACGCGCGAACCCGTCGGCTGTTGTTGTGGCTGGTCAAGGTAACCTCACCCTCGCAGCTGACAAAGAGGGTACTTATACCTTCACTTGGACTTACGAGACCAACACCCTGACGATTACCTTCCCGACTACGACAGCTTTGGATAACACCGCTGCTCAAGAAAAGGCTACTAAGATCCTCCGCAATGGTCAGATCTTCATCATCAAGGGAGACAAGATGTACAATGTAATGGGAGCGGTTATCCGCTAATCTTCTGCACGATGCATTGATGCATCGTCAAACAAAATGGGGAACGCATTCCGCGTTCCCCATTTTTCGTTTTCTCAATTCTCAATTGTCAATTCTCAATTGTCAATTCTCAATTGTCAATTCTCAATTGTCAATTCTCAATTATCAATTATCAATTATCAATTATCAATTATCAATTATCAATTATCAATTATCAATTATCCTATACACCCCTCCCGGCAGCGATCGTACCATCCCTTGCATCTCCATCATCATCAGTTCGGACGCAACATCGCTATAGGGCATCTCTGTCTCCATCACTAACAGGTTAATGTGCATTCCGTCTTCGGCTTCTTGCAGCAGTTCCAGTAACTTTCTCTGTTGGGGTGTTACCTCTTCCGTTAGTCCGATGATACTGGTTTGAATCGCTTTCTTTGGTGTCGTGCGCGTTTTCCATCCCATCGCCCCGATTAAATCCTCTGCGGAATCGATCAAGTGCGCTTTGTTATCTCTGATCAGATGATTGCACCCGCAGGATGAAGGATCATTCGGTCTCCCGGGAATAGCAAATAAATCGCGATTATAATCGATTGCCATTCGTGCGGTGACCAAACTCCCGCCTTTCTCCCTGCTCTCTACGACCACTACCGCGTCCGCCAAACCTGCTACGATGCGGTTCCTTTGTATGAAATATTGTGCAAGAGGCTCATTACCCGAAGTGAACTCAGTCAATATACCTCCGTTTCCTAACGCGCGGATAGCATCTTGACGATGCGCATAAGGATAAATCCTGTCGAGTCCGTGTGCTGGCACAATGATCGTTGGTATCCCGCAGTCCATAGCTGCCCTATGTGCCGTTATATCTATCCCATACGCTCCTCCGCTCACAATCGTCACCTGCTCTAACTGCTCATGTAATTCCTTCACAAACTTGGTCGTTAACTCCTTGCCCCGTTCCGTCGGACGACGAGTGCCGACAATACTCACGATATACCCCTCTGAAGGATGCATATCCCCTTTCCCGTATAACACAATCGGGCGGTCGGGACATTGAAGAAGCCGATAGGGATAATCCTTGTCGCTCAGCGTCCATACTTGTATCCCGTGCTCCGCGATCCATTCGCTCTCTTGTTGCGCCCTCTCCCATGCCTCGTTCATCCCCGGCTCGTCGATATGCTTCCATGCCTCTTCTGCCGAACCATAGTGCCCGATCAACGCCAGACTCTTCCGTAATTTTGTCCGGAAAAGTACTGAAAGCGCAATATCATATAGCGCATTACTCATGGTTCGAACGGTCAAGGTATCGGGATCTTGTGACCTCGAAGATTCCGAATAAGATTATACCGATGAGGGCGCCGATAGCATCTGCATACAGATCCGCCATCTCGCCTGAACGTGTGAGCGTGCAGTACCGCTGCAGTATCTCCATCAGCGCACCGTAACTCGTTGCTAACGCGCATACGTATAAATAGGTACGTACGCGCATACGCGCATCGCGCCTCACACCGGCCATCATACTGATCGCCAGCACGGCATATAGCACTCCGTGCGCCAGCTTGTCGCTCACTGTGATCGCTTGCGGCATCTGCGGGTTCTCCCATAGGCTCGCGATAGCAATAACGATAGCTGTCAGTACTGCCGGAATAAATTCAATATGTGAGTTGGGTTTAGCGATCGGACAGATGGACTTTAACACCGTAACACAAATCACCGGCATCTCCTAATCCCGGCACGATATATTTCTTCTCGTTCAGGATCGGATCAACAGCTGCGCACCATAGTGTCACATCCTCGCGGTCGTTGAGCGTGCGGCGCATGTATTCAATGGATTGCGGTGTGGCGATTGCGCAGCATAGATGCGTGTGCTTGGGCTGGCCGTGTTTGAGCAATGCCAGATAGCCCACCTCCATCGACATGCCGGTAGCCAACATCGGATCAGCCACTATCAGGGTCTTGCCATCTATTATCGGCGCAGCCATATACTCCGCTACAATCTCCAACTTCCCCTCTGCGTTCACCTGGCGGTAAGCACTCAGAAAAGCATTCTCTGCATGGTCAAAGATATTCAGAAAACCTTGGTGTAACGGCATTCCTGCGCGAAGAATAGTGGCTAGTACTAACTGCTCGTCCGGGATGTTAACCGTCGCCTTTGCTAACGGGGTCTGTACCTCCGTCGGCTTGTAAGCCAATTCCTTGCTTAACTCGATTGCCATCACTTCACCAATACGCTCGATGTTACGGCGAAAACGCATCGGGTCTTTCTGGATATGCACGTCGCGAATCTCACTCAAAAACTGATTGAGCACACTATTTTGCTCGGATAAGTTAATTACTTTCATGATAATTTTCGTTTTACGGCACAAAGGTACAAAAAAATTTGCATATGTGCAAAATTTTTACTATCTTTGCGCGATTTTTTTGATAATTGGCTTATGCAAAACTTCATTTATAGGGATTCTACTATCGCTTTTGTTACTGCGGCAGCGCAGACTTGCCTCTTATTGGAGAAGGTTCAAGAGCATGATCGCAGCGAATGGATTGAGCAACTTCTGCGTCTCCTCCCTGTCCTCTATCTGCGTACACGCTTATTGGATTCGGAGACCGCAATGACCGAAGACGAACCCCAGCGATTTGTTACCGAGGAGGATTATAATTTTGTCCTCGTTGGGATCCGTGAGACACTCGGTTCGGATGATGCCTTTCTCGATGTCTTTGTGGATCAGGGCGTTTATACCGACGAGGTGCAAACTTCCTATATCTCCGAAACCCTTGCTGATATCTATCAGGAACTCAAGGACTTAGCTGCGGCTTTTCAGTCGGGTAACGAACCCGTTATGCACGATGCCGTCGTCGCTTGTAGGGAGGCGTTTGATGTACATTGGGGACAAAAACTCTTAGCTGCCCTTCGTGCCCTTCATCCTCTTGCGTTAAACACTGATTTGTAAATCGTAAATTTGTAAATCATAAATTTGTTTTACCCGATTCATCATATTAACAAGGACCTCCTGCAGTTCATGCCCGTTGTCTCTTTTGAGGGAGAAGTCATCGTCGTGGACCGCGAGGAGCAGATCCCGGAGGCGGTCGCATATCTCTCGCAGCAATCGGTCTTAGGCGTCGATACCGAGGCGCGTCCCAGTTTTCAGCGCGGGATACATTACCCCACAGCGCTCGTTCAGATAGCTACTCATGAACGCTGTTACCTCTTCCGCCTAACCCATATCGGCATGCCTCAAGCCCTTGCGGATATATTTGCCAATCCGGACATCTGTAAGGTCGGCTTGGCGTTCAAGGATGATATCAACGGGCTTCGCCGACGTCGTAATTTCACGCCCGCTAACTGCATCGACGTACAATCGATGGTTATGCAATACGGTATTTTCGATTTGGGACTGCAAAAAATCTTCGCTATCTGTTTCGGTAAGAAAATCTCTAAAACTCAGCAACTGACCAACTGGGAGAATACCCATCTCACGCCCGAGCAGGCTCGTTATGCCTCTACCGATGCCTGGGCTACTCTCCTGATATACGAGGATCTCCTTGCCCATGAGCATCTCGCCCCAAAAGAGGTCGAAGCCCTCAAACGCCAGGAGAAAGAGCGCATGATCGAGCATCAACAGGAGATTCAGGACCAGCGCCTCCGTGAGCAAGGCATTGAACCGCCGCCTCATATCTCACTCGAAGAGCGTGAGGCACGGCAGGCAGCTAAGAGACGTGAATCACGCAAACGCAAACGTCAGCGTCAGGCTGCCCGAAAAAAGAATAATAATCCTAAGAAACCGCAGAAAAAACAATAACTTATGAAACGATATCTTTTATCTTTTGTCTTTGTTCTTTGCTCTTTGTCCCTGTTCGCAAAGATCAAATACGTCTTCTATTTTATCGGAGATGGAATGGGCTCTAATCAGGTCCTCGCCTCCGAGATGTATTACTCGGCGCTGAAGGGTCAACCCTTAGGTCGGGTACAGACGCTCATGACCACTTTCCCCTTCTCCGGCAATGCTTCTACCTATTCGGCGTCGAACGGAATCACCGATTCCGCTGCGGCGGGTACATGCTTGGCTACTGGATCCAAGACTACGAATGGTACCCTCGGCCTTGATCTGAATGGCAAAAGGCTCACCACTATCGCGGAGGAACTCAAAGAGCAAGGGTGGGGAATAGGTATCATGACCACCGTCGCTATCGATCATGCTACGCCCGCAGCCTTTTACGCACACGTGCAGAAACGAGACGAGTACTATAAGATCGGCAAACAGCTCTGTTCATCAGAGTTTGATTTCTTCGGCGGAGCCGGTTTCCATCATCCTCAGGGCAAAAACGATGATAAATCCGCTAACCTCTATCGCGAAGCCCGGAAAGCTGGGTACACCATCGCGCATGGCTATAAAGAGGCACTCGAAATAACGCAGTCTCGTGATTACAATGTCTCGAAGATGATCCTCGTCCAGACCTCTGACACTGGCATGGTACATGGTTCGAACCTCCCGTACGCTATTGATCGTAAGGAGGGGGATCTCACTCTCGCCCGGATTGTCTCCACCGCTATCCCCTTCCTTGAGGCGCGTCACGACCGCTTCTTTATGATGATGGAAGGGGGAATGATTGATTATGCCTGTCATGGGGATGATGCCGCTACAGCTATCGGCGAAGTATGGGACATGGATGAGGCGATGAAAGTGGCGTATGCTTTCTATGAGAAGCACCCCGACGAGACCCTTATCCTCGTCACAGCCGACCATGAGACTGGAGGACTCGCTCTCGGGAACAGCGATTATACGCTCCATCTTGATCAGCTCCGCCATCAGAAATGTTCGGCGTGGGTTCTCTCCGATCTCTTCACCAAACTCTTCAAAGAGAATGAGAAACCCTCTTGGAAACAGGTTCAGGCTATCTATCGCGAACAACTCGGTTTCTGGGACTCCGTGGAGATCGCCGATGAGGAAGAGGACGAACTTGAAGACCTCTATGAGGCGGCGGTCAAACATCAGACCGAGGACACCAAGACCATGTACAAAACCATCAATAAACTGGGTGATGCTGGAATAGCGCTCCTCAATAAAAAAGCCCATATCGGCTGGACCACTCGCGCTCATACTGCCCATTCGGTACCTGTTTTCGCAATCGGACCGAACGCGCAAATCTTCTCAGGATGGCATGATAATACGGAAATTGTGCCGCTTCTTCGACGTGCAATACAGAATTTGCCGTAAAAATGCAATTATATTTGCATATTTGCAAAATTTTTTGTACCTTTGCACGCAATTACAAAAAATCTGTCAGCGAAGCGGTCTGTCAGGCGACTTTATCGCCGGTCTGTCAGCGAAGCGGTCTGTCAGTGAAACGGTCTAATTATGAAATAATTAATATATGAATTCAGCTTTAAAGTATCTGGGAGTTGTACTCCTTTTGTTGGGCGTCGTTTGCCTCGTTGTTTATAAATACGCTATGCAGGAGAACTGGCTGCTTGTCAGCGCAATGGTTCTCGAGGTAGCAGGTATCTTCGCCTATATCTTCATCAATAAGAAAGGATAACTGAGGCATGGCGGGCCAAGGTTTCAATGATGCAGTAAAGTATCATTTGACAGGCATGTACCAGGATTGGTTCCTGGATTATGCCTCGTATGTGATACTCGAGCGTGCCGTGCCGGCGGTGGAGGATGGTCTCAAGCCGGTACAACGGCGTATTTTGCATGCCATGAAGACGGTCGATGACGGCAAGTATAACAAGGTTGCTAACATCGTCGGTCAGACCATGCAATACCACCCGCATGGTGATGCCTCTATCGGCGATGCGCTCGTTCAGCTCGGTCAGAAAGATCTGCTCATTGATTGTCAGGGTAACTGGGGAAACATCCTCACCGGCGATGGAGCGGCAGCCCCGCGTTATATAGAAGCGCGTCTCTCCAAGTTCGCCCTCGAGACTGTTTTCAATCCTAAAACAACCGAATGGATGAAGTCCTATGACGGACGTAAGAATGAACCCATCCATCTGCCCGTTAAGTTCCCTCTCCTCCTCGCTCAGGGAGTCGAAGGTATCGCGGTCGGTCTGAACTCAAAGATCCTCCCTCATAACTTCAATGAATTATGCGACGCCTCGTTGGCGTATCTGCGTAACGAAGACTTCGCCCTTTACCCCGATTTTCCTACGGGGGGTGTCATTGATGTCACCAAGTACAACGATGGTGAACGGGGCGGATCGGTGAAGATCCGGGCGCGTATCACTAAAGCCGATGATAACAAGACCCTTGTCATCACCGAGATTCCTTTTGGTACCACCACTTCTAAGATTATCGAGACCATTCTCAAAGCCAATCAGAAGGGGAAGATTAAGATCAAGAAGATCGATGACTTCACCGCCGACACGGCGCGTATAGTGGTTCAACTGGCGCCCGGCTCGTCCTCCGACAAAGCAATTGATGCACTCTATGCCTTCACCGACTGCGAGGTCAATATCTCGCCTAACTGCTGCGTCGTGGAGAACAAGAAACCAATCTTTACCACCGTCAGCAGCCTCCTCAAACTATCCTGCGACAATACCAAAGCCCTTCTCAAATGGGAATTGGAGATTGAGAAATCCGAACTCGAAGAGAAATATTTCTATACCTCTCTTGAGAAAATCTTTATTGAGAACCGTATTTATAAACAGGAGGGTTACGAGAACGCTCCTTCCAAAGAAGCCCTCATCGCTTTTGTCGATAACGCCCTCACACCGTTCAAACCCCAACTCATTCGCGAGGTGCGAACCGAGGACATAGAGCGACTCTTCGATATACGAATGATCCGTATCACTAAGTTCGACTCCAAGAAAGCGGACGAACTGATGAAGGAACTCGATAAGAAAATCAAAGCTTGCGTTAAGAACCTCAATCATCTCACCGAATACACTATCGCGTGGTTTGAGATGCTCAAATCCAAGTACGGCGAGGCATACCCACGTCGTACCGAAGTCCGTAACTTCGGCGCTATCAATATTCAGGCGGTGGTTGAGAATAACGAGAAACTCTATATCAACCGCGAGGAAGGATTCGTCGGAACGGGACTCAAGAAAGATGAGTTCCTCTTTAACTGCTCCGATATAGATGACATCATCGTCTTCCATAAGGATGGTAAATATAAGGTCATGCGTGTGGCGGAAAAACTCTTCGTCGGCACGGATATACTCCATATTGCGGTCTTCCAGCGCGGCGATGAACGCACTGTCTATAACGTCGTCTATCGCGATGGTAAGAAGGGTATCTATTTCATGAAACGCTTCAACGTAACCGGCGTCGCTAAGGATAAGGAATACGACATCACCCAAGGCAAACCCGGTTCTAAGATCGTTTATTTCACAGCGAACCCCAACGGCGAAGCAGAGGTTATCAAAGTGACCCTCAAACCTGCCCTCCATCTCAAGAAACTCGAGGTGTGCAAGGACCTCTCCGAACTCGCCGTCAAGTCCCGTACTGCGAGAGGAAACGTGCTCACTAAGTTCGAAGTCAAGTCCATCACCCTCAAGCAAAAAGGACATTCCACCCTCGGCGGACGCAAAGTGTGGTTCGACCCCGATGTGCTCCGTATCAACTATGACGAGCATGGTATCTATCTCGGCGAGTTCTGGGATGAGGACCGCATTCTCGTCATCAATAACGATGGTACTTATTATACCACCTCTTTTGATCTTACCGCCCATTTCGAGGACAATATCCTCCGTATTGAGAAATGGCAACCCGAGAAAATATGGTCGCTTATCCAATGGAACGGCGAACTCAAATACTATTACGGTAAACGCTTTAAACTCGACGATGCTTCCGCGAAGGTCCAATCTATGCTCGGTGAAGACGGAGATTCGCGTATAACCGTCCTCTCCGACCGACCGGAAGCTACTTTCCGTATCATCTTCCGGGATACTAACCGCGAACCCCTTGATATACTCATGGAGGACTTCATTGATGAGAAATCAGCCCGTGCGAAAGGTAAACGCGTCTCTACGCTCGATATAGCCTCCATCGAAGACATCACACCTGCTCCGGAGCCGGAACCCGAACCTGAGGTGTCCCCCGATGAAACGGAACCCGAAGAGCAACCCGAAGAAAACCCCATCGAAATCACGAAGTCAAGTGATCTCGAACCATCGAATTCTCCTTCCCTTGAGGGGAAGGCTGGGGAGAGGTTGTCCTCCATCGACATCGATGGTGTCCCTATGACCATCACTAAACCCAAAGATCCCCAATTGGATCTCTTCTAATAATTGTCAATTATCAACTGTCAATTATCAATTATATTAGGTAGTGCCTCTCCTCGTCGCCGGGAATTACTCGCAGGATTAGGCTTCCCCTTTACCACGGTATCGATTGATGCCGATGAGTCTTTCCCTGCAGAGTTGCAAGCCGGTGATATACCTTATTATATATCGCGTGCGAAGGCGCGCGCGTATGAGGAACAACTCCTCCCCAACCAACTACTCATCACAGCCGACACCATCGTCTGGTGTGACAACCAAATGCTCGGCAAACCTCATGACGCCGAAGAAGCCTTCGCTATGCTCCGCGCTCTTTCCGGAAAAACCCACCAGGTCTATACTGCCGTCACTTTTGCTCAAAAGGAAACCCCTTCTCTCGAAATCTCGAAATCTCGAAATCTCGAGATCTCGGAAAACCAAACACCTCATATACAACTCACTACAATGGTCGATCGCACAGATGTGACTTTCAAGGAGTTGAGTGATGATGAAATTCATTATTATATACAAAAATACCAACCCTTCGATAAAGCCGGCGCTTATGGCATCCAGGAATGGATCGGTTATATTGGCTGCACTGCCCTCAACGGCTCCTATTTTAACGTCATGGGATTACCTGTCCATCTCGTTTATGAATATATTATTAATCATTCATAACATTCGTCTCTGCCTTGGCTGGTTCTGCCGTCACTCCGGCCCTCAGCATCCCTTAAAGACCTCTTAAAATACAAATACTATATAACATGCCTAGTAACATCGTAAACTTAACGAGTTGCTGGCATGTTTTGTAATCGCTCGGAATCTTGGCGCTCCATAGCAATCCGAGCACACCTATCAGAGGTGTCACAACCCCTAACGCTATATACCTTGTGCTCAGACTCATCCATCCCCGCTCAAATGGCAATACATGCCACCACAGATGTCCGATGATAGCAATCGTCACAACAATCAGACCCGTGACAAACACTTTCGTCCATTTCTCCCCCCATACAACCGGCATCGTGTGACATTCCAACTCGCGGTCGCCCATCTGATCTTGTATATCCTTGATAATCTCGCGGATCCAAGTCAACAGAAAAGCAAACAGCGCAAAACCGCCTAACCATACGTATAAATCATGTGTCAGAGTGGTATAGGGTAGAATCGTTCCGTACCGCAGCTGCAGCAACGCGATATTCGTCATTGCTACTAATAGCGGCGTCAAACTGGCTAAAAAAGCGATGATCACATTGCCGATCATGAAGAGCCGTTTGTAACTCGCCGAGTAGAACCACAGCAACCCGGGAACCATCATAAATACGATTCCAACAGATATACTCCGCAGCACGATAGCTATCGTAATCCCGCAGATGAATCCTAAGAAATTAAGAATCCAACTCAGCCTGACTGCCGTCTCTTTGCTGATACTCCGGGTGATAATCACCTCGTCCGGACGGTTGATGCGGTCGATCTTGACGTCGAAATAATCGTTCACTACGTACCCTCCGGCTGCGACTAACATCGTCCCTGCCATCAGCAACCATAGCAGATACCCGGGCATCTGTTCCCCGAATGCCGCATCAACCAAGATAGGTGTTGCTACCCATTTCTCCATCACCCAGACCAACGCCCCGATAAACAGCACATTGCTCCACCTCACTAACTTTAATATGTCTCTAACTCTTTCCAATCGTCAATAATTTAAATTGTCAATCAATCGTAAATCGTCAATCGTCCAATCGTCAATTCCTGAAAATCCATGTTACCGGATTTTCAGAATCTCTCCTTTCCATGCTGACAGCGTCACTTCGATCACTCCTTCCGGTGTGAACTCGATCGTACGTTTCTTGCCTGTCAGCAAGTCTGTCGCACTCGCTTTCTCCTTGCCTTCCAGACCCAGATAAACGAATGCGTCATTCGGTATACGCACTTTGATCTGCTGCTCACGATCATGGAAATTGACCACTACTAACAGCGTCTCGCCCTTAATATGTCGCAAGAAAGCATAGTGCTGACGTTTGTCAAACCCTTCGCCCTGCGCATAAGTGATGTCGTACATCTGCCCCTTCTGGATCGCTTTGTCCTCACGGGCCAAAGTTAGCAACTTCTGATAGAATTCGCGTAACTCGCGTTGCGCCTCATTCAACTTGGCACCATCGAACTTACCCTTATTCGCCCAGGCCTGCAAACTCTTCACTCCCCAGTAATCGAAGATTGTCGTCCGGCCGTCAATGCCCGAGAAGCCTTCCATGTCCATACCGCGCTCGCCTAACTCCTGACCGCTGTAGATCATCACTGGGCATTGATTCAGCGTCGCAGCTACAATCATCGCCGGCTCGGCACATAGACCGCTGCCGCAGAAGAAGCCGCTCGCAATACGTTGCTCGTCGTGGTTCTCGAGGAAATACAGCAAATGCTTCAGCCGCTCGTCACCGTGTTGTATCCATTGATGTGTGATACCCTCCGTCGGCCAACCTTTGCTTGTCACGCCGCGAAGATAATCGTACATACCCACTTTGTCGTATAGGTAATCAAATCCCGCCTCCAAATAGGCGTTGTACTGCCCCGGATCGTAACATTCGCCGATGAACAGGAACTTCTTATGCTTCTTTCGAACCGCCGAGATAGCCCATTGGAAAAACTCCACCGGAACCATCTCCGCCATATCTACACGCACGCCGTCGATGCCTTTGTCTGCCCAAAACAGCAGGATATCCCGCATCTTGAACCACGTGTTAGGAATCGGATCAAACTGCTTCTCACGACCGCCCTGATAGAACACACCGTAGTTCAGTTTTACCGTCTCGTACCAATCGTTCTCGCCCGGATGACTCGTGAAGCAATCATTGCCCGTCACCTTGGCAGGGTACTCTTCATAACCCTGCAAATCCTTGTCCATTGAGAACTTTTCCCCCGGCAGATAATAGAAATTATTCAGCGGAGAGAACGCCCATTCCGGATGATCGCCCTCGCCTAAATCTTCCACGCCCGCAGGTTTGCAAACGCTCTTGTATTCACGAGCTACGTGGTTCGGTACAAAATCAATCAGCACGCCTAAGCCCGCCTCATGAGTACGTTTCACTAACGCCTCAAACTCCTGCATTCGTTTGCTCTCGTTCTTCGCCAAATCCGGATCTACATCGTAGTAATCCGTGATCGCGTAAGGACTGCCGGCACGACCTTTGGTTATAGCTGGGTTATTGAATCGGTCGGTCGCGTGACGTATCACACCCGTGTACCAAACATGCGTAGCACCCAAATCCACTATGGACTTGAGTGCACGCGCGTTGATATCCACAAACCGGCCACAACCGTTCTCTTCCTTGCTGCCGTTACGTTTGCGAGTCTCGTTATAGTTCGCAAACCAACGAGGGAAAAGCTGGTAAATAATGGGTTTATTAATCATATTGTGTTTGTGCCTTTCTATGGTAAATTCAATCGTCAATTAATGAACAATCGTCAATCAATCGTAAATCGTCAATCGTCCGATCGTCAATTAAATCAACGCCTCTGTATCCATCGCGATCATCAGCTCCTCGTCTGTCGGAACCAGAACAACCGTCACTTTGCTGCTCGGTTTAGAGATAATCCGCTCCTCACCGCGAACCTTGTTGGCTTCTTCGTCCAACTCGATGCCGAGGAACGACAAACCTTTCATTACCTCTGCGCGGATATAAGGATCGTTTTCTCCGATACCTGCTGTAAATACCAGAATATCAATGCCGTTCATCGCAGCTGCATAAGCGCCGATATATTTCTTTACACGATAGATGAACATCTTACGTGCCAAATCTGCACGTTTGTTGCCCTCGTTGATCGCAGCCTCGATATCGCGGCAATCGCTCGATACGCCGCTCACGCCTAACAGACCCGATTTCTTGTTCACTAGGTTGTTGAACTCAGCCGTATTCAAGTGCTCCTTGTCCATAATGAACGTAGCTGCTCCGAGATCCAGATCACCCGAACGTGTACCCATAACGAGACCCTCAACCGGTGTCAGACCCATACTCGTGTCCACACTCTTGCCGTCCATCACAGCCGTGCAGCTTCCGCCGCCGCCGATGTGACAGGTTACGATCTTCTTGCCCTTCGGATCAACGCCGAGGAACTCGCACACACGTGCGCTCACATAGCGGTGACTCGTTCCGTGGAAACCGTAACGGCGAATTGCATATTTCTCGTACAGCTCGTACGGCAGCGCGTACATGTACGCGTAGTCCGGCATCGTCTGGTGGAAAGCGGTGTCGAAAACAGCTATCTGAGGTACGCCCGGCAGAATTTTCTCAATCGCGTCAATACCCTTCAGATTAGCAGGGTTATGCAGCGGAGCGAGGTCAATGCACTCGATGATCTGTGCTTTCACCTCCGGCGTGATCAGCACGGACTTGTTGAATTTCTCACCACCATGGACTACGCGGTGACCAACGGCATTGATCTCTTTGAGGTCTTTGATGCAACCCACCTTCGGATCAACGAGCTTCTCCAGAATCAACTCGATACCAACGGTATGTTCGGGCATCGGTTTCTCGAATTTCACTTTCTCGCCGTTCGGCAGTTTCACTTGCAGGAACGAATCCGGCAGACCGATTTTCTCGATGCCGCCTTGTGCCATCACTTCCTTGCTCTCCATCTCAAAGAGCTTATATTTGATACTACTGCTTCCGCAGTTCAATACTAATATCTTCATATGCTTTCAATTATGGTATAAAAATTCTTCTTTTGTGCCGGATGCCATCCGGCGTTTGTCTTCCTTTTGGAGGATCGACCATATATGGGCGATCCTTTCTCCCTCCCTTGGGGGGTGAAGGGCTTTGCCCGATCGAATGTCCGGTGGACATTCGTAGAACAAAACGGGGTGGGGTTATTTAATCGCCTGATTAGCAGTAATAACCACCATCTGCACAATGTCCTGTACTTTGCATCCGCGGCTCAGGTCATTCACCGGCGCTGCGATTCCCTGCAAGATCGGTCCAACAGCGTCAGCTCCGCTGAAACGCTCAACCAGCTTATATCCGATATTTCCTGCCTGCAGATCCGGGAATACCAGCACATTAGCCTTACCTGCCACAGAGCTACCCGGTGCTTTTGTCTTCGCCACGCTCTCTACCAGCGCTGCATCTGCCTGCAACTCACCGTCGAGTGCCAACTCCGGAGCCATCTCTTTTGCCAGTTTCGTTGCCTCCTGCACTTTATCCACGAGTTCGTGTTTCGCACTACCTTTAGTTGAGAACGAAAGCATAGCTACTCTCGGTTCGATGCCTGCGATAGCGCGGGCGGTCTCTGCCGTCGAGATAGCGATCTCTGCCAACTGTTTTGCATCCGGATTCGGGTTAACTGCGCAATCCGCAAACAGCAGGAATCCGTTCTCGCCCAACTGCTTAGCCGGCGTGAACATCAGGAACGCACCGCTCACAATAGAGCAACCCGGTTTGGTCTTCAGAATCTGGAATGCCGGACGAATAGTATCTGCCGTTGTGCCACGTGCACCTGCGAGCTCACCATCTGCATCACCTGCCTTGATCATCAAACAACCCAGATACAACGGATCCTGTGCTTTCTTCGCAGCCTCTTCTTCCGTCATACCTTTTGCCTTACGCAGCTCAAACAGCAGCTTCGCGTACTCCGGCATCTTCGGATCGTGAATCGGATCAACAATCTTGGCCTCGCAGATGTGCTCATAGCCCTTCTCTGCAGCCATACCCTTGATTTTCTCAGGGTCACCAATCAAAATAAGCTGCGCAATCTTGTCTTTCAACAAAATGTTTGCAGCTTCCAACGTACGGGGTTCATCGCCTTCCGGCAACACAATGCGCTGCGGATTTGCTTTCGCGCGCGCAATCATTTGATTTAAAATGTCCATATTCCTTATATATTAAATTTAAAAACTCTCAATTTAAAAACTCTCAATTCTCAATTCTCAATTATCAAAATTTTCGCTTATCGAACATAATCGTTCGAGCAATGCGAGATAAGAATTGTCAACTGTCAATTACCTACTTTCAACTACTCTTGAGTGGGTGATTAGTGGGTGATTAGTGGGCGGTTAGTGGGTTGCTTGACTAACGTCAGGCTAACATTGAACGAAGAATAATTATCAATTGTCAATTGTCAATTTTTAATTATCTAAATTCGCTGCAAAGATACAAAAAAAAATCCATATATGCAATACTTACTGTAAAAAATATTTTTTTTTGACAAAAAATTTGGACAATTAAAAAAAAAGTTGTACCTTTGCACCCGAATTGTGATTTTTGGTAATTAACGCACTCTTTTCACTATGAAAAAAGGATTATTTATAGCATGTGTGACGCTTTGCTTTAGCGGACTAATGATGGCGCAAGAAGTGGAGCAAGCGGAGGAGCAAGTAGAGCTGAAGGGTGTTCACCCCTATAAAACGGAGCAGAATGAGAAGGGTCTTAAACCTGAAATTGCTCACTGGTCTATTATTCCTCATTTCGGATTTAGTGCCTTCGATGGTGACTTTACTTCCGAAATGAAGCATTGTGTAGCTGTACCGTCGGTCGGCTTGGCTGTGGAGTATAACTTTACCCCGAATTGGAATATCGGTGTTGAGTATATGTATGATATGTACACTGTTACCGGTGCGTCTGGGCATGCGGATACCTTATTGACCGGTCATATGCACAAAGCCGGTGCGTACCTCTCGATGGACCTGATTAACCTCTTCTTCCCGCGTGCGAAAAGAAAGATCGTTTCGATCCTTCCGTACGTCGGTGGTGGTGCCGCTTGGTACAAACGTGCTAAATACTATATGGATGACCGTTGGTATGATGCAGAGAAAGGTAGAGTATTTAATGAAACACATGGTCGTGGTAACACGCTCAATTACATCAACGCTGATGGAGAAGTAGGTCCGGATCGTGATCATAGTTATCGTACTATCGGCTATGTTCAGGCAGGTGTGAACGTCGAGTTTAACCTCAACCGTACTTTAGCTTTAGGCGTGCGCGCGAACTATAGTTATTTTACGCGCGATTATGTGGATGGTCGTGGTTATCACAAACAGAGTGTTTCGTCTTATGCTTCGAAGAATAATGATGGTATCTTTGATGTTACTTTGAATATGCGATTCAAACTGGAGGCGGTAAAGAAATCGCACCCGCGTAATATGCCGTCCTTCTCTGAGTTTGATAAACTGCTCGCTAAACAGGAACCCAAAGCTGCCGAAGTCACCCCGCGTGATACCGTTATCATCCGTCATGACTCGATTATCGTTCGTGAGATCATTCGTGAAACCCATAAGAAAGATCCGCGTATCTATAATGTTTACTTCGATAATGACAAGGATTTCCTCCGCCAGGATGCACAATCTACTATCCAGGAGGCTTGTATGGCAATGGAGGATGATCCTACATTATACGCTGTCGTAGTCGGTTATTGCGACAATACAGGATCGAAGGCGCATAACTACGACCTGGGTGACCGTCGCGCAAAGAATGTATTCGAAGAGATGGCGGAGGAGTACGATATCCCGGCTGATCATATGTTCAATGCAGGTGTTGGTAAAATTGCTGCACGCAAAGCTCCGCGTTCATTCGGACCGAACCGCCGTGTATCCATCCATCTCGTAGATAAGGAGACCTTTGAACTCATGAAACTCCAACTGCAGGATAAGAGTACCGATCGTAATATGGATGAGTCGCAGCCTGTTACATACGATAAAGCAAACACAATCCGTGTGCCTAAACTGGAGCAGCTGGAAGAGCAGCAATCGGATGATCAGCAGACTGTTCCCCTCTCTGAGTCTTCGCAGAAGAAAGATAATCTTCTCGAACAGTATAAAGAGCGTAATCATGAAACATACGTGGTGGAGAAGGGGATGACCCTCTCGCGTCTCGCCCGCCAGTACTATAATAACTCGCAATGTTGGGTATTCATCTATATGGCGAATAAAGACATTTTAGCTACTCCTACCAGTTTGCAGGAAGGACAGGAAATCATCATTCCTGAACTGACTCAAGAGGAACTGAAAGTTGAACCCAAAGAGGTATTGCGTCTCTATAGTATTACCGCTCATCGTAAACTGATGGAGAACAAGAAATAAAACGCGTGGGTGTATAACCCTGCGTACGGTCCTATAGCTCAGTTGGTTAGTAGCACCTGACTCATAATCAGGGGGTCCTTGGTTCAAGCCCAAGTGGGACCACGACAGGAGGATAGTCCCGTGACTATCCTCCTGTTCTTTAAAAAGAACTATCATGCGTGCACGCGTTTCTATATTATTATGTTTGTTACTCCTTTTCTTTGGAGTAACGGATTCATATGCCCTCACACCGGCTCAGAAACGCGCAAAGGCTAAGGAAATGCAGATACGCAAACGTCAGGCTGCGAAACGTAAGGCGGAGAAAAAACGTGCCGCTAAAGCCAAGGCTGCCAAGAAAAAACGCGTCAAAGAGGGCAAACTGATCCTTTATGTCTATTCCTCCGATCTGCGTACGGGTGAAGCTCTTCCTGCTACGCACATTATGGTACAAGATGTGAATGCCCGACCGGGAAAGAAACCGAAAATCAACAAACCTACCGATAATAAACGCGCACGTGTCTCCAAAACGCTTCCTGCCGGACGCTATTATGCTACTGCGGCTAAAATAGGCTATTTCTCTTCGGATACGCTCTTCTTCGATCATCGCTTTGACGAAGACTCGATTCGATTGTCTCTTTATCCGGAGACGCGTATTGTCTTCACCGTTACCGACTCCCTCACTTCGCGACCCGTGGTGGCGAATATTGTAGTCCGTAATGATGCCGGACGTAAGATCATGCAGACTACTTCCGACAGCCTCCATTCTCACCTGTCGGTTCTGCTCGATGATCGCGTAACCTTCTATACGATTGATGCTACGGCGATAGATTACTTCCCTTTCCATGACACCATCATTCCCTCTCTTGCTTTTTCGGGAGTGGTCATGCAACCCAAAGAGATCAAGTCCTTCGTCCTGCATAATATCTATTTTGCTACGGGTAAGACCCGTATCCTTGATTCTTCTGAACCGGCTCTTAATGAGCTCTATCGTTTCTTGACTCAGCGCCCTAACCAACGAATCCGTATCGTCGGACACACTGATAACATCGGATCCGACCGCTCGAACCAGACTCTATCCGAAGGACGATGTCGAGAGGTGAAGCAGGAAATGATCAATCGTGGTATCCTTCCCGAACGCATTGAGATTGAAGGACGCGGTGAACGAGATCCCATTCTGCCGAATACCACCGACGAAAACCGACAACTCAATCGTCGGGTGGAAATAGTATTGTTGTGATTAAAAAAAACGTCCATCGGGGCGCTTTTTTTATGCAAAATAGGGAGTTTTTCTTGCAAAAAGAAAATTTCTCTTGCGTATATCAAAAAAAAGTAGTACCTTTGCACGACTTTTTGTGGGTCTTAATAATTAACAGGTCGCAAACGGCGACCAAAAATGACTAAAATTGATGAATGTAATTACTAAAGAGATTGCTCTCCCTGATGGACGAGTGATCAAACTGGAGACAGGTAAGTTGGCTAAACAAGCTGATGGTGCTGTGATGGCGACCCTCGGCAACACAATGATCTTAGCTACTGTCTGCTCCGCCAAAGATGCGGTTCCGGGCACAGATTTTATGCCTTTGACCGTAGAGTACAAAGAGAAATTTGCGTCCGCAGGACGTTTCCCGGGCGGTTTTACCCGCCGCGAGGGCAAAGCATCGGATTACGAAATCCTGATTGCACGTCTGATCGACCGCGCCCTTCGTCCCCTCTTCCCTTCCAACTATCACGCTGAGACGTTTGTAAACGTCACCATGTATTCGGCGGACGGCATCGACATGCCGGAGAGCATTGCCGGACTCGCTGCAGGAGCTGCTTTGGCTTGCTCGGATATTCCTTTCGAGGGTCCGGTGAGCGAAGTGCGTGTAGCACGTGTAGATGGCAAGATGGTTATCAACCCGACCTTCGAGCAATGCGAGCACGCTGACCTCGAGCTGATGGTAGCTGCTACGTACGACAACATCATGATGGTCGAAGGCGAGATGAAAGAAGTGCCGGAGTCCGTTATGTTGGAGGCTATCAAGGCTGCGCACGAAGCAATCAAACCGCAGTGTCTGGCAATCAACGAGATGATGAAGGCTTATGGCAAGGAGACCAAACGTGAGTACTGCCACGAGGTGAATGATGACGAGCTGAAGCAGGCTGTTCATGACTACAGCTACGCTCGTGCTTATGCACAGGCTACTTCCGCTGACACCGACAAACATCACCGCGAGGAGATGTTCTCCCAGATTCGCGAGGACTTCAAGACGGAGAAAGCAGACTACATGGCTGCTCGCGCTGAGGCGTTAGGCATCGATATCGATGAGGTGGCAGCGCTCGTAGATCGCTACTATCACGATGTTGAGAAAGAGGCTATGCGTCGTGCTGTGCTCGATGAAGGCAAGCGTCTCGATGGCCGTAAGACCACGGAGATCCGTCCGATCTGGTGCGAGGTGGGTTACCTCCCTGGCCCTCACGGATCCTCTATCTTCACCCGTGGCGAGACTCAGTCGCTCTCGACCGTTACTCTCGGTACGAGCCGCGATGAGAAGATCGTGGATGAGGCATTGATCCAAGGCACCGATAAGTTCCTCCTGCACTATAACTTCCCGCCGTTCTCGACGGGTGAGGCAAAAGCAGCTCGCGGTGTCGGACGTCGTGAGATTGGTCATGGTAACCTCGCTTGCCGTGCGCTCAAGAACATGATCCCGGAAGACTTCCCTTATACCGTACGTGTAGTAAGTGATATCTTGGAGTCCAACGGTTCCAGCTCGATGGCTACCGTTTGCGCAGGTACCCTCGCCCTCATGGACGCAGGTGTTCCAATGAAGAAACCCGTTTCCGGTATCGCAATGGGTCTGATCTCCGAGAACCAAGGTAAAAACTACGCAATCCTGAGTGATATCCTCGGCGATGAGGACCACCTCGGCGATATGGACTTCAAGACCACCGGTACCAAGGACGGTCTGACCGCTTGCCAGATGGATATCAAGGTAGATGGTCTCTCCTATGAGATATTAGAGAACGCGCTCGCACAGGCGCACGAGGCACGTATGTACATCCTCGGTAAGATCCTCGAGTGCATGCCTGCTCCGCGTGCTGACCTCAAACCGCACGCACCGCGTATCACCTCTTTCTATATCCCGAAAGATATGATCGGAGCTGTCATTGGCCCGGGCGGTAAGATCATCCAAGGCATTCAGGCTGAGACCGGAGCTGTCATCTCCATCGACGAAGATGAGAAGGGCGGCAAGGTTGAGGTGGCTTCCAACAACGGCGAACAGATGGCTGCTGCTATCGCGAAGATCAAAGCGATCGTTGCCCTGCCGGAGGTTGGCGAAGAGTACGACTCGGTCGTTAAGTCCCTCATGCCGTACGGCTGTTTCGTAGAGTTCATGCCGGGCAAGGAAGGTCTGCTGCACATTTCCGAGATCGATTGGAAGCGCTATGAAACCATGGAAGAGACCGGAATCAAAGAAGGTGACCACATCCGCATCAAACTGCTGGAAATCGATCCCAAGACCGGTAAGTTCCGTCTCTCTGCGCGTGCACTCAAGGAGAAACCGGAAGGCTACGTAGAGCCCGAGCGTCCTGCACGTGCTCCCCGTGGTGACCGTGATGGCGCTAAACTCGACCGAGGACCCCGTCCTGAACGTCGTGGACCCCGTCCTGAACGTCATTAATTGAACTAAATATGCATTTTTTTGCAAAATTATTTGCATATATCAGTTTTTTGTAGTAATTTTGCACGATTTTTTGCGGATAGGCAAGTTTAAGTTCTCGTCAGAGCACGAGACGCCGCACCGCCCGAACATTTAAACAAACGTATTTCAATGTACGCAATTGTAGAAATGAAAGGCCAGCAGTTTAAAGTTGAGGCTGGCAAGAAACTGTTCATCAATCGCATGAACGAGCTTGAGAAGGGCGCAACCGTTGAGTTTGAAAACGTGCTGCTCCTGGACAACGAAGGTAAAGTTAAAGTGGGTGCTCCTTATGTAAAGGGCGCTAAAGTGGTTTGCGAAGTGCTCGACAACGAGTGCCGTGGCGAGAAAATTCTTGTTTTCCACAAGAAACGTCGCAAAGGCTATCGCAAACTCAATGGTCACCGTCAGGATTTGACCAACGTTGTAGTTAAAGAAATTGTTATTGCTTAAAAGAAAGGACAACAGAGTATGGCACACAAGAAAGGTGTCGGTAGTTCTAAGAACGGCCGTGAATCAGAAAGCAAACGTCTTGGCGTGAAGATCTTTGGTGGTCAATTCGCAAAGGCAGGTAACATTATCGTACGTCAGCGTGGTACCGTACACAACCCCGGTGAAAACATGGGAATGGGTTCGGATCACACTTTGTTCGCACTCTGCGATGGTATCGTAACCTTCCGCAAACGTCGTGACAACAAGTCGTACGTCTCTATCGCTCCGGTGGCTGCAGAAGCTTAATCGGCGCGGAGACAATCCCAAATCTCCTACCGAGGCTTCGGCTCAGGTGGGAGATTTTTATTTGACAATCCATCCGCCAAACTTGGCGGATTAACCAAATACTTTTATGTTAACATTAAAACAGATTTATGACGATAAAGCTCGTGTGATTGCGGGCTTGGAGAAGAAACATTTCGCCGGAGCTGCCGAGGCTATCGACGAGGTGCTTCGTCTGGATGCAGAGCGCAAATCCGCCCAGCAACTCAAGGATGCTGCGGCTGCCGAGATGAACAAAATCTCTAAATCCATCGGTGCGCTTATGGCGCAAGGTAAACGAGATGAGGCTGAGGCTGCCAAGGCGCAGACTGGTGCCCTCAAAGCGCAGATTGCCGAGTATGACGTGAAAATGTCCGAGGCGGAAGAGGCACAGACCAAACTGCTGCTCACTATTCCGAACGTACCGTACGATATCGTTCCGGAAGGTGCTTCGGCAGAGGATAACCTCGCTGTCACCATCGGTAACTGGCCCAACCAGCCGATGATCGATGCCATCGCCAAAGACGGCGCAGTTGCTCTCCGCGATTGGGACAGTGCTACCGACGAGAAGATAGCAGAGGAGAAATTGTCAATTCTCAATTCTCAATTATCAACTAAACTCCCTCACTGGGATCTCGCTAAGAAATACAACCTCATCGATTTCGACCTCGGTGTAAAGATCTCCGGCGCAGGTTTCCCTGTTTATATCGGTCAGGGTGCTCGTCTACAACGTGCGCTCATCAATTTCTTCCTCGCGGAAGCTAACAAAGCCGGTTACACGGAGATCATGCCGCCGACCGTAGTGAACGCTGCTTCGGGGTACGGAACGGGTCAGCTGCCCGACAAAGAGGGCCAGATGTACCACTGCGAGGTGGATGACCTCTATCTCATCCCGACCGCTGAAGTGCCGGTAACGAATATCTACCGCGATGTAATCATCGACGAGGACAAGCTGCCGATTAAGAACTGCGCTTATACGGAGTGTTTCCGTCGCGAGGCAGGTTCGTACGGCAAGGATGTACGTGGCCTGAACCGTCTGCATGAGTTTTCGAAGATCGAGATCGTGCGTATTGACACGCCGGAGCATTCCGACGCTTCGCACAAAGAGATGCTGGCACACGTGGAAGGTCTGCTCAAGAAGCTCGAACTCCCGTATCGTATTCTCCGTCTCTCTGGAGGAGATATGTCCTTCACAGCCGCACTCTGCTATGACTTTGAGGTCTATAGCGAGGCACAACACCGCTGGCTTGAGGTGTCTTCAACCTCTAATTTCGACACCTATCAGGCGAACCGCCTCAAGTGCCGTTACCGCCGTGCGGAGGACAAGAAAGTGCAACTTTGCCACACTCTCAACGGTTCTGCTTTGGCGCTGCCGCGTATCGTAGCTGCGCTGTTGGAGAATAACCAGACGCCGGAAGGTATCCGCATCCCTGCTGCCCTCCAGCCTTTCTTCGGCGACGACATGATCCGATAAGAGGACGAATGGAAAGAAAAAAATCGCTCAACCGGGCGATTTTTTTTTATAAATTTGCATATTTGCAAAAAAATGTGTAACTTTGCCGCCGATTTGGAGGACAATTGACAATTGAGAAAAAAGCATATCATCAATACAAACACATATGAAAACAAAACAATTCTCTATTTTTTTTGTAGCCGCCGTAGTACTGGCGAGCTGTATCAAGTTGCCTGAAGAGCAGCACACGAGTTTTGAAACCCTTACGTTGACCCGTGAGACAGTAACGGCTCCGATGACTTGGAGTGCAGCTGTTCGCGGTAAAGGCGATGTGTCTATCGTATCCCGATGCACAGGTACGTTAGAGTTAATCAATGTGAAAGACGGACAGCGCGTGAAGAAAGGCGATGTCCTCTTCCAGATTGATAGCCGGAGCGCCATGAATGCGTTAGTACATGCCAAGGCGGATTTGCAGACAGCCCTTGCTAACTGTGAGAACGCCAAACTGGAGGCTGAGAGCAACAAAGAGTTATCGGACAAGGGAATCATCAGTGATTATCTGTTGCGTAAGAGCCTGAATACCCTTCAATCGGCTGAGGCACAAGTGGCACAAGCAGAAGCAGCGGTTCGCGATGCCGAGTTGCGTCTGGATTATTGCACGATCAAGAGTCCTGTGGAAGGATTAGTGGGAAATGTGCTGCCTCACGTGGGAGATGTGATTGCTGAGGGGATGATGATGACCCGAGTAGCCGGTGTGAGTGAGATGGAAGCCAGTTTCTCCATTACCGAGAGCCAGGTACATGCCATGGTGAGTGAGTTGGGCTCGTTGGAGGCCTTGGTGAAGATAGCTCCGCCGCTCACTTTCCGATTCAAAGATGGTAGCGAATACAGCCATAAAGGACATATCACCAGCCTTTCCGGAATGGTGGATCAGCAGACAGGAGCTGTGACCTGCTATGTCACTTTCCCGAATCCGAATGGCGAACTCTTTTCCGGTATGCAAGGCTCCGTGGTGATGCCGGTAGAGTGGGCGGATGTGATGTTAGTGCCCCTGACCTCTATCGTTCGTATTCAGAATAAGGCGTTGGTGTATAAAGTGGGGGCAGACAGCCTCGCTTCCAGTGCTATCGTGGAGATAGAGGAGTTGGGAGATGGTGTACGCGCGGTAATTAAATCCGGAGCAGAAGTGGGAGAGACGATTGTGGCAAAAGGAGCTGCGAATGTACACGAAGGACAGCAGGTGTTGTTTTGATAAAGTGAAAAGTGAAAGGTGAATAATCTTTTCAATTTTCAATTTTAAATTTTCAATTTATATGAAGGGAAATATTTTCGTAGATAGAAAGGTGATGGCGGTTTGTATCTCGCTGCTGATCGCTTTAGTGGGCTTTATATGCCTCAAGACGCTGCCTATCGAGCAGTATCCGGACATCGCTCCTCCGACGGTAATGATCTCCACCTCTTATTCCGGTGCAGATGCCAACACGGTGATGAAATCCGTGGTGATGCCTATCGAGGAGGCGGTGAACGGTGTGGAGAACATGGCGTACATGACTTCGGAGGCTTCGGCTACCGGTGATGTCAATATCAACGTCTATTTCAAGCAAGGTTCGGATCCCGATATGGCGGCGGTCAATGTACAGAATCGCGTGTCAGCGGCTTTGGGATTACTTCCGCAGGAGGTGACCCGAGTGGGCGTAAAGGTTGAGAAACGGCAGAATAATATCCTGCAAATTGCTGCGCTCGTCAGCCGTGACGGGAAATTTGACATGGACTTCATTGCCAACTATATCGACATCAACGTCAAACCTCGTCTCTTGCGTGTGACGGGTGTCGGCGCGGTGCAGTTGTTGGGAAACACCTATTCCTTGCGTATATGGATGAAGCCGGATGTGATGGCGCAATACGGTATTGAACCCAACGATATCTTTGCAGCTGTCGGCAACCAGAACATGGTGGCGGCTACCGGTGCTCTTGGCGAGCAGAGCGGCAACACATACCAATATAATTTGGAGTACAAAGGTCGTCTTCAATCCATAGAAGAGTTCGAGTCAATCGTTCTGCGTACGTCGAACGGTAATGTGCTGCATCTGAGGGACGTAGCGGACGTGGAGTTAGGCGCGCTGAACTATAGCTTCTCCTCGCGCGTGGATGAGAAACCCGGTGTGGCATTCATGATCAATCAGGCGCCCGGAGCTAATGCTACTCAGGTCAATGCGGCGATTAATGAACTTTATGACCAGATTAAACAGACCATGCCGGCTGGTTTGGAGTTTACAATCTTGCAGACTTCTGATGACTTCCTCTATGCAGCTATTCATAACGTGGTAGAGACCCTCATCATCGCAATCTTGCTGGTCATCCTGGTGGTGTATTTCTTCCTGCAGAACTTCAAGGCAACCCTCATTCCGTCGATCTCGATCATCGTATCGCTGTTAGGTACGTTCGCAGTGGTGAAAGTGGCGGGATTCTCCTTGAATATCCTGACGCTCTTTGCCCTCGTGCTGGCGATCGGTACGGTCGTCGATGATGCAATCGTCGTCGTCGAGGCGGTGATGGCGAAGATGGAGAGCGGTTATACTTCGGCATACAAGGCTACGAAAGATGCCATGAGCGAAGTGACGGTGGCTGTCATCAGTTGTACGCTGGTCTTCATGGCTGTATTTATCCCCGTGACCTTCATGCCCGGAACGAGCGGTACGTTCTTCACGCAGTTTGGTATCACCATCGCCAGTTCGGTGGGACTCAGTTGCCTCTCGGCGCTGACCCTCTGTCCGGCGCTGACGGCTATCCTTTTCAAGCCTAAGAAAGAAGAAACGAACGGCGAGAAAAGCTTTGCACAATATGTGAAAGAAGCGTACGACGCGGGGTACAATGCTATCTTAGGCAAGTATAAGAACGGTGTGTCTAAGTTCCTCCAGAATCCTCATCGCGCGTGGATTTGGCTCATTGCAGCCGTAGTGGCTATGGTGTTGGCTATGCGTGCGTTGCCTTCGGGACTGGTGCCGCAGGAGGACCAAGGTGTAATCATGGTGGATGTGACAGCTCCTGCCGGTTCACCGCTTGTAGAGACAGATAAGATCATGGCACAGGTGGAGGAACATGTGCTGCGGCTTGAGGAAGTGGAGAGTTATGCGAAGATCTCCGGTTTCGGTCTGATCTCCGGTACAGGTGTGAGCTATGGTACGCTTGTTGTCCGCCTCAAACCTTGGGATCAGCGTAAGGGAATCGAGCACTATATCGATTATGTGATGGCAAAACTGTACCTCTCTTGCGAGGATATCAAAGACGCACAAGTCATTCCGTTCCAGATGCCGCAGATTCCCGGTTATGGTAACAGTAACGCAATCGATCTCCAGATGGAGGACCTGCAAGGAGGTGACATGTCGCAGTTCAACGATATTGTGAATAACTTCCTTGCTGAGCTTCAGAAACACCCCGAGGTGCAGATGGCGATGTCGCTCTACAGCGAGTCCTTCCCTAAATACAAGGTCGATGTCAATGCTACGCAATGTGACCGAGCTGGCATCTCGCCGGATGTGGTTCTGAACACCCTTGGCGCATACTGCGGTAGTGCGTATATCAGTAACTTCAACCAGTATGGCAAGGTCTATCGTGTCATGGCGGGTGCTGCGCCGGAATATCGTCTGGATCCTTCGTCGCTGAATAATATCTTCGTCAAACTGAATGGAAAAATGGTTAATGGCGAAATGGTAAGCGAAATGGCTCCTATCGCGCAGTTTGTTACGCTCACTCCGGCTGTCGGTTCGGCTACTCAGAAACGCTTTAACCTCTATCAATCAATCGCTTGCTCCGTACAACCCAGCGCCGGTTACAGCGAGGGTAACGTGCAGAAGGTGATTGAAGAGGTGGCAAAGACACATCTGCCGACGGGCTATACGTTCGAGTACGGAGGTATGAGCCGCGAGTTGCAGGCAAACAGCAAATCTAACCTTACCGCCCTCATCTACCTCGTTTGTATCTTGTTGATTTATATGATTTTGGCTTCGCTCTATGAGTCCTATTTCATTCCGCTGGCGGTCCTGCTTTCCGTTCCTTTCGGTCTGATGGGCTCGTTCGCGCTGTCATGGCTCTGCGGTCAGGAGAATAATATCTACCTCCAGACCGGTGTGATCATGCTCATCGGTCTGCTCGCGAAGACGGCTATTCTTATTACCGAGTTCGCTGTGGAGAAACGTAAACAGGGCATGCCGATTGTAGAAGCCGCTTTAGGGGCTTGTGAGGATCGTCTGCGTCCTATTCTGATGACTGTTGTGACGATGATTGCCGGTATGATTCCTTTGATTATCGAAGGCGGAGCCGGGGCAAACGGTAACCGCGCTTTGGCTATCGGTGTGACAGGTGGTATGGCTGTCGGAACGCTTGCGCTCGTATTCGTCGTCCCCGCGTTCTATATTATATTCCAGAAACTCCACGAACGCTTCCAAGGCACCCCCGAACCCGTCGAAGAAGAGAAAAAATCATCAATCATCAATAATAAATCATCCATCATCATTGTGTTGATTGCCAGCACAATGACCCTCTCTTCCTGCGGTGTGTTCAAAAAATACGAACCGGCGCAGCAGGCACCGCAGGACAGTTTGATTACGGCGGTGAGTGAGGAGAACTGGCAGACCTATATCACCGACCCGATTCTGCAGGGACATATCCGCAAGGCGCTGGAGAATAACGTGGATTATCGTTCGCGCAAACTGGCTATCCAGGAAGCGGACGCCCGACTCAGAGCCGCTAAGTTAGGCTTCCTGCCGACCTTGGCTATCTCGCCGGCAAACGTGGGTGTCACCGGCACTTATACAACCGATGCCGGTACGTCCGGAGCTACTCTGACTTATCAAGTGCCGCTCTCTCTCAACTGGGGTGGGGAAGGATTTGGAACAATCACGAACCGCAAACGGCAGGCTCAAGTGCTCCGCGAACAGGCGGAGGATAACCGCGCGGCTGCCCATGCCAACCTCGTTGCTACTGTGGCACGTACCTATACCCAACTGCAGTTGTTGGATTATCAGGAGACCATCCTCGACAGCACCGAAGTGATCTGGCAGCAAGTTCTCGAGATTCAGCGTGTTTTGGTCAAGAATGGACAGGCTTATTCGCCTTCTATCGGTCAGATGGAAGCTTCGCTCATTAATGTGCAAATCCAGCGCAAGCAGCTCTTGGAGCAGATCCATTCGTTGGAACTCTCTATGTGCCTGCTGCTCAATGAAGAGCCCCACAAGATTGCCCGTTCGCCGTGGTCCAGTTATTCCTTCACTCCTTGGACGCTCGAACCTGTTCCGGCTTCCCGGCTCAGCAATCGTGCTGATGTCCGTGCGGCAGAGCGTAATGTAGCGGCGGCTTTCTATCAGACCAACATGGCGAAAGCGGCTTTCTGTCCCGCCCTTTCCCTTTCCGGACTCGTGGGATGGACCAATAACGGCGGTATCGTTGCGAACCCCGGTCAGTTACTGATGAATGCGGCGCTGGGGCTCTCGCAACCGATCTTTGCTGGCGGCAAACTCAAGGCAAACCTCAAGATTGCCAAACTGCAACAGGAGGAAGCAGCTGAACGTTATATGGAGACGATGCTCAAAGCAGGAAGCGAAGTCAATGACGCTATTTTCCGTTGCAAAAGTGCCCAAGTACAGGATAGCCTCTATCAACGCCTTCTCACAACCCAGAGCGAGTCTTATCACGGAACTTGTGAACTGATGAAAAAAGGCAAGGCATCTTATCTGGAGGTGCTTACTGCGCAGGAGAATTACCTCAATGCACAACTCTCCGATGTGACGAACAGGTATAACGGACTGATCAGTCTCATCGACCTCTACGTCGCCCTCGGAGGTGCCACCAAATAGCATCATAGACACGAAAAATGATAAAAAGAGGCTCGTAAAAGCCTCTTTTTTGATGCTTTTCAAAAAAAATGAGGGTAAAAATGCATTTTTTTGCTAAAAAATTTGGTCATGTCAAAAAAAAGCAGTACCTTTGCACCCGCTTTTGAAATCGAAGGCACTTGTGCCGAGAAAAAACGGTTTCTGAGCACTTTTGAAAAGTAACTACTGGTGCGGTAGTTCAGTTGGTTAGAATACCGGCCTGTCACGCCGTAGGTCGCGAGTTCGAGTCTCGTCCGCACCGCAAGACCAGCGATAGCTGGTCAACTTTTCAAAAGAGGGGTCCATTAGCTCAACTGAATAGAGTACCACACTACGGATGTGGGGGTTGCAGGTTTGAATCCTGCATGGATCACAAAACGAAAAGAAAAACCTCATCTGAGAGCTTGTTCTCAAGTGAGGTTTTATTTTTTTTTTGTAGAACTCGCCCACGGCGAGGGCTAAGGATTACGAAGAAATTCTGCATATAAGTAATCCTGCATATAAGCAATCCTGCCTATTTTTTCTCCTTCTTGTCTTTCTTCTTGAGGGAAGGCCAGTTGAAGTCTTTCTTCCACATGAGTCCAAAGCCTTGAATAGTAGAAGCCTGACGCAGCGAGTATTTATCCACGGTATGGGTATAACCTTTGAGTCTCCACTGCCCGTCTTCGGTCAGCAGTACTTCTACGTCCAAATCGCCAAAGAAAGGTTGGTTCGACACATCATTATAGCGGTATCCCACATTTCCATTGATGACAAGCCGATCTACCGGTTGAAGCTGGAATTGCGCTTCGTATTCCTGTGTGGCTGCAGCTCCTTCTCCGTCAGCACGGATAGCGACGCCCAGAGTGATCACATTGGTCAGCTTGGATAACCATGCGTTAATCTGCCCTGTGACGGTAGAAGAGAGAAGTGAATAAGTGGAGTTGAGCGTTGAGTTCTCATTCGTTTTCATATTCTCCGGTGGGTAGAACCGACCGAACACAAGGAGGTAAATAACCTGCCTCATCAGCATCTCGTCGGTGTTGATGATTTGGCGTACTTGTTGTTGCACGGATTGGTCGCTGGTTGGGAACTCAAGCGAGAAACTGAGAGTTGGTTCCTGCAGAGCTCCGCTCAAATGCAAACAGGTGAGTACGGGTATATTGCTGCGGTTGGTAGCTACTTGCGAAGCATCGTCGCCGAAGAGGTCTTTGATGTTCGCGGTTACGCGGTACTTGGCGGTTACGTCCAGTTGAGGGTTGCCCGGATTACCGGAGAAGATGATGGTCGAACCATCACCGATAGTGAACTCTTTGCGAATCATGTTAGCGATGGTGTAACCAAGTGTACCGCGTTCGATATCATAAGTTCCTAACAGACGTACATCTCCCGTCTCGGTGTCGTAGAAGAGCCGCAGGGCACCCGTTCCGCGTGCCTGAATCATATCGCCGTTTCGTTCCCCGATCACCAGTTGGAAAACCAATTGTGGGGTCACTTCTATACCCAGTTTCAATTGGCATCGACCGGAACGGTGGAAAGAAGTGTCCCGTTGTGCTTTCTCCACAATATCAATATTATCCAAGTCGGTCTCGATGATAGTATCGGAACTTAACTCCGGGTGCTCCACGAAGTGGATGAAACTGGAGGATGAAGCAGAGGATATATTATCCACACTCAGTCGGAAGCGGGAGTTTCTTGAGGTACGAGTATCGGCATCTACTACGAGATCATCTTCATTTCCCGTTACGTCCACATGTCCGGATGCGTACACATGCCCGCGAAGCATCTTGCCCGGTTGCTCATCGTCGAAGACCAGCGCATCGTGTGCATCCACATGCAGGTCAAGTTGAAAATCCTTGAACTGATCATGATAGATTGCTCCGTTGACCTCCAGTTTATTGCCTTCTGAGTCACGCAGTCGTACGTTCGGGAACACGATGGACGTTGTGTCCATGACGAGTGTGTCTTCCGGAATAGTGTATCGTGCTCCGGTCCACGGCAAAGTGAAGGAAGCGTTCTGTGCGGCAGCGCGCAACAATACATACGTTAGCCCGGGTTTGCCTCCAACGACCACATGTCCGGTCGCATTGCCGTCCAGATTCTGCAGCACGCTCGCGGTCCAGTGATTGACGAATGCTAACGGCACGGAGTCAGTAGTCATATCCAGTTCCCAAGCCCCTTGATCGAATAGCGCCTTGCCGTCCAAGTCCACTACTTTGCGGTCGGTGCGATAAACGTCAGCATGGAATCGGAGGGAGTCTTTGATGTCTAAATCCACTTCCGCATCACCAATGTAGCAGTTATTGAGTCCTAATGAGTCGATATGTATCTTCGTCTCGATAGAGGGCTTGTTGAGCAAGGAAGCTATGTTCGCGCGTCCGGAGAGCAGTCCGTTGAAGGAGATGGTTTGTACCGGCAGGAAGAACGGCACGACATATGCAGCGTTAATTTTGCGTAGATCGACAGCCAGAGTGTCTTGTTTCCGCTTGGAAGCTAATCCGTCTGCGCGGATATGTTGACCGTTTCCTTCGAAGACGAAATGGTCTATCTGTACGGTCGTGTCTGCCGCACAGTAAGTGATGCGGCTTTCACCGAGCGTGTAGGTCGAGTCCTTGAGTTGCAGCATTCCCGGCATGAAATGCAGGTCCACCAAGGGCTTATGTTTGTATCTGGAGAAATGAGTGATGAACCGTATATCTCCTCCATACGAACCGGCTCGCTGTGCCGCCAGAAGGGCACGTCGACGCTCACCAAAGGTCAGATCCGAACTGAGCGCACGTTGCAGTTCGCGCGGACTCAGGTTCCTCCATCCTTCCGGCAGTTCGGCATCTATATCCGATTGTTGACGGAGGGTGAGGTGGGTCAGCAACGTGTCTCTAAAAGCCAGCGTGGAGAGCACGGTGTGCATCTTCATAGCTTCGGCAGATATACTCAGCGCTAATCCGGAACCGGCTTGGGATTGCACGGCATGACGCAATGTGTCCACGGTGCTCAGCGTGATTGTGAGATCATGTACAGGGGTGGAAGCAGCGCGTACACCCGGAGCGAAGAAACGGAAATCCAATTGCGGTTCTGCTCCCTCCCTAAGCATCACTTTGGCACGCATGGAAGGGTGATCGCTCAATGTAATGGGGGCGGTAAAGAGCCGTTGGATATCTCTTAGACGCTCACCGTTCGCTTGTAATTGGAAGGATACGGGTGTCCACTGTTTCCCGGAGGACGGAATGGCAGATGGCAAATAATGATGCATCATCGCTTGGAAAGCCGGGGTGATGTCATGATAGCGGAAGATGCCGTCCAAATCGGCATGCAGGTAGTCGCTGTTGAGGGAGAATGTCTTGCGGTTACCGTCATCTGCTTCCACCAAAAGGGTTAACTGCCGCATGAGGATGGAGTCGCTCCGTGTGGCAAAAAAGAGTGAATCCAATACCAGATATCCGCTCATCTTATCCACATCCACACCATTCAGATCCACGGCCAAAGCGAAGGATGTACGCAGGTCTTTGTTCCCCAAAGGCTGGGCGTCGAAATGCCGGCAACGCAGATTGAAATTGATTTCGGGGTTGAGATCATGCATGTCCACTACGCCGTCAAAAGCTACTTGCAGATGGGGATCATCGATAGCCGCTTGACCTTGGTAACGTTTCGGCTCGTAGCGACCATTGAACGTGAGATCATTATAGGTGTAGTCATTATACGTCATTTCGCGAACATGAGCTACGACATCGCCGCGGACCTCTCCTTCGTCGATATTTCCATTCGAGCGCACATCCAAGGTGATGCAACCCATCTTGTCGATAGCCAACATACGTCCGAGACGGAACTTGTTCCCCGCTACGCGCGCGTTATAACGCATATGAGTGAAAGCGGAATTGCTGACGAACGTACCGTCCGTACTGATCGTTCCCAAAGCTGTGCGGAAAGCGCCGTGCAGCGTCATGTCGTGTAATCGTCCCTCTGCTAATCCGCGGTAATGGATATCGCCTAAACGGTGTACTTCTTTGGGCAAATACATCGGGCGACCATATAGTTGTGACAGAAAATCCTGCAAACGTGCAGCGTTGGTATGCAGCTCCTTCAGGTTAGCGCGCAGATAGGGGTTCTCAAGATCCGGAGCACCAACGGCACTCACGTTTCCTTCTAACAGTGTACGTCCATTATAGCGCACTACTATGTTGTTGAAATAGAGCGAATCCAGCGTACCTCCAACGGCTCCGTTGAGCGTGATTGGGCGTGTCAGACGTTGCACCTTTGGCACGAAGAGTGCGAGATCGGATGGTACCAACGATGCCTCATGGAAAGTGAGTGCAAAAGAGATATCATGTGCTACCTCGCTGAGGGGGAGGGTGTCGGTCGCAGGAAAACGCATCTCGATTCCGCTCAAATCCAATCGGGAGTGCGGTAAACGTGCGCTGAGCGTCGGAAAACCGAACACACTGTCGTTCAGTATCATCCGTGCTTTGAGGGACTCCAACTCGAAATGTGCCGGGTGGGGCTGACGTTTGTCTCCCGCTGCACTCACTACACCTCTCAACTCGCCTATCTGTGCATCCAACTCGTCCGCACTGAAGGTGTATAAATCCATCTCGGCGTGCGTCAGTACAGCTTGGTAATCTTCGTATCGCAAGCGGATATTATCCAGCCGGATGTCCCGTACGCTGACCAGACTGCGGAACGGCTCGCTTTCCGATACCTGCGTCGTGTCTTTCTCCGGCAATGCGAATAGCGCATAGTTCCATGTGGAGTCCGGCAAACGGTATATGTTCGCTGTTACATCGCTGAGCCGTACATGGGAGAAACGTATCTCATTGTTGCGGAGTGCCAAAGGTCGGAAATGAGCGTATAGTTCGCCGACGTAGAGCAGCGTGTCACGCTGACGGTCTTCTATATAGACATCTTTGATTGCTATACGTGCAGGGAAGCGATACTCGATTGCACCCACGCGGGTCTCTGTGCCCAGCGCGCGCGATAGTTCTGCCGTTACCAACCCCACTGCTGCCGTCTCCACTCTGTCGCTCATCAACGCCGCAATCAGCATTCCGCTTACCAACGAAATACTGACAACCAAAACAGCCAATATGTACAATATTCGCTTCATTGCATAAATTCAGCCTGCAAAATTACATAAAAAAATTGACATACACAAGAGTGTATGCTATTTTTTGTTCTTTTTTCGCACTTATTGGACGCATTCAGGGACTTTGGAGCCTTACTCCAAAGAAAAATTCGCATACCTATTGTGTATGTCAAAAAAAAAACGTACCTTTGCACCCGCAAAGGTTTATAATGATGATGAAAAAGAGCTTAATTAGTATTGTTTTGCTGGTTTTGGCTGCCTGTATTTACGCGCAGCAGTTACCGGATTCTCATTTTGAGAATTGGTCGAGAGTATATAACGGAGATGCCCAATTGGCAGATTGGAACGGCAGTAATGTGACCCAGGTGGGTCTGAAATTCACGTTCATGTACGCCAAGCCCGGTCGGTCCGGTAAGTGTGCGTATGTAGCGGACAGGTCGGTGGGCGCGTTCGGAATCACAGCCGTTGGACCGGGATATATCACCTTAGGGGAACCATGGCAGTATTTGAAGGGATTGAGTGTCAGCAGTGCGACAGCCGGTACTACCGGGGGTATCGCATGGAAATATCGTCCGGATACGATGGCTGTTTGGGTGAAGCGTACCGGAGCGAACACGGACAAGGAGGATTTCCATTTGCTCTATTATTCCTGGGCGGGAACGGCTAAGAGTACGTCCTATAAGAACAAAGTGGGCAAATGTACTTCTACTGAGCGCATCAATGAGGAGAGCGATATCCGTCAGGTTACGGACGGCAACGAATGTGGCACCGAACAAGCTGCCAAACAGGTAGCCGAAGGATGGTACCGTGCACGCGCCAAATATGAGAAATGGACGCTGATCAAAGTGCCTATCCTGTACCGCTCCGATGCCCGTCCGGAGATGTGCAATGTGATCTTCTCTGCCGGTAATTATCCTGCTTTCCGAGCTAATGACGGCTTGTACGACGGCAATGCAATCTATGTGGATGACCTGCAGTTGATCTATTCGTCACGCATTGATAAACTGACGATTAACGGCATGGTATGGAAAGAGTTTGATCCCGATACCGATAAACTCCAAACCTTCAAACTTACCAAACAAGGCGAAGCCCAAACCGTCAAATTTGAAGCCTTCCGCGGAATCGGTTCGTTGAAAAATATCAAAGGAGAAAAAGCTACCTTCAATGGTCGTAAATTGGATGCGAACGAGATGAATATTCAACCCGGAGAAATCAACGGCAAACCCTGGATAATCACCGTGAAAGCGGAAGATAATTCGTCGGTGCATACGTACCGAATTCAAGTGACCAAATAAGACGTCTAATGTAGAAGGGAAATGGTAAACATTTTTGCTGAAATATCGTTGTTGGAAGAGGTGTTGCTTGGATCACTGGGCGTGCTGTTTATTGCGCAGATGTATTTTTATATCCGCTACATGGCAGCTCCGATGCGAAAATTGCGTAGAGATAAAAAATCTCAATTATCAACTGTCAATTCTCAATTTTCAACACCCCCTGTTTCTGTTATTCTCTGCGCGCATAATGAGTGTGATAATCTCTCTCATTATCTTCAAGCGTTGCTCTCCCAGGATTATCCGACCTACGAAGTGATTGTGGTGGATGATGGTTCGGAGGACAGCACACGTCAGGTCGTGGAGAGTTACTTGACGCACGATAAGCGCTTACGTATGACGTTCGTTCCTTACGGAGCGCGCGTGGGCTCAACTAAGAAACTGGCATTGACCTTGGCTGCCAAGGCAGCGAAGTATGATTACCTGCTTTTGACTGATGCGGACTGTGTGCCGGAATCATCGCATTGGATATCCGAGATGATGAGCGGATTTGATACATCAGACGTCAGAAATCAGACATCAGATATCGTCCTTGGTTTTAGTCCGTATTTTGAGACGAGCGGACATGTGAACCGGCTTGTCCGGTACGATACCCTGTTCAATGGTTTGCATTATTTGGGAGCTGCATTATGCGGACACCCATATATGGGCGTGGGACGCAATCTGGCGTACCGCAAGGACCTCTTCTTCGAATCGGGCGGCTTCACTCATTTAATGACCAACAAAGCCGGGGACGATGACTTGTTTATCAATCATGTAGCTACGAGGCAGAACACCGCCGTGGTGGTAAGTCCGGATTCATACACATGGTCGATTGCCAAGACGACGCTCAAGGCTTGGTGGCAACAAAAAAGAAGACATCTGTCTGTCTCCCCGGACTACAAACCCATTACCCGATTCCGCTTGACCCTCGAGCCTCTTACCCGCGGCTTGTTCTATGCCGTGCTGATATGTGCGCTTGTATATTATTTCCTTCATACATCGTACATTGTACTTTTGTACATCGCCTTGGGGCTTTTCCTCCTTCGTTGGATCATCCAAACGGTAATCATCAATGTGTCGGCACGAAGAATGGGGTTGAGGCAATTTAGTATGTTCACGATCCTGTGGTTTGACATCGTCCTTCCGCTTATTAACCTCTGGATGCTCATCGTCCCGAAAAGAAACAACAAATGGTAAATCTTGAATTTTTAGTTTTGAATTTATAATTTAATATATCTTATGGCAGAACAAAATCAATTGAAAATTAACATTGCCCCGGACAAACAGCAGGGCGTGTTTGCTAACCTTGCGCTTATTGCGCACACCCCCACCGAGTTCGTTTTGGATTTTGCACAACTGATGCCCGGCGTACCACAGGCTAATGTAGTTGCGCGCGTGGTGGTAACGCCGGATCAGGCGAAGAAGATTCTCGGCGCTTTGCAGAATAACATCGGGCAGTACGAGCAGAAATTCGGTACTATCGAGCCCGTCGGTGGAGCTCCCAAAGGATCCACCCTCCCGCTCACTTTCACCGGAGGAGAAGCATAAAATAGATTGACGATTTGACGATTGACGAGGTACGATCCTAAATAATTGACGATTTGACGATTGACGAGGTACGATTGATTGACCAGTGAATATATTGTATAATTGCCTTCCTACGCACAATCGTAAATAAACCGCGAAGCGGAAACTCGTCAATAAATCGTCAATCGTAAATCTGTAAATCGTAAATTAAAAAAATTAATACTATGAGTAAATTTTTTCCCGCTTCGCAGTTGATCATCAATGATGATGGCTCTGCGTTTCATCTGCATCTCAAACCTGAGTTCTTGGCAGATAGAGTGATCTTGGTCGGTGATCAGGATCGCGTGAAGATGGTAGCTTCCTTCTTTGACGAAGGATCTATCGAGTGTGACGTCCAATCACGTGAGTTTCATACTATTACCGGTAAGTTCCAAGGCAAACGTATCTCTTGTATCTCTACCGGTATCGGTACCGATAACTGCGACATCGTCATGAACGAGATAGACGCTCTCGCAAACATCGATTTTGCGACCCGCACGGAGAAAAAGACTAAACGTAGTCTCGACATCGTCCGTATCGGAACCTGTGGAGGTATGCAGGAGGATATACCCCTGGGTACTTTCCTCGTTAGTCAGAAATCCATCGGTTTTGACGGCGTCCTTGCTTTCTATGAGAATCGCGACAATATATCCGACCTCGGCTTCGAAAAAGCACTCGTGGACTTCATCGGCTATCCCCAAAAAGCTGCCGTGCCCTATGTTGTTGCCGCTAATCCCGAACTCGTGAACCGCATCGCAAAAGACGATATGATGAGGGGCTGCACGATCGCTGCTAACGGCTTCTATGGCCCGCAGGGACGTGTGCTGCGTGTGCCTTTGGCTGTGCCCGATATCAATGAGAAAATCTCTGCTTTCCGATATGAGGGGCAACGTATCACCAACTATGAGATGGAAGGTTCTTGTATCGCAGGTCTCGCTCTACATATGGGACACCGAGCAATGACCGTCTGCTGCGTCATCGCTCAGCGAAAGATAGAAGCCGCTAACACCGACTATAAACCTCGTATCAAAGAACTCGTCAAAACAGTCCTTGAACGTATTTGATGTTTGATTTAGTACCGAAAATCCCGAAATAGTACCATCATTACCGAACGAGTCCCGATATTCGAGGCTCGTTTTTTTTATGCCTACCTTTGCACCGGATTTCGGACAACAAACCATCCCCGAATCCGATGTTTTGGGATACTTCATGAGTGCCCTCGGAAGCAAAAAGAGAAAAGAAGCAAAAGAGAAAACCATTCGGATAGTATGCTTTAATTTTTTAAAAAAAAAATTTATTTTATAAATTTAAAAAAAAGCATTCTTATGGAAACGATAAGCGACGTCATCGATAAAAAACTGCAAAAAGCGATTATGCTTGCCTATCGCGAGCGGTTCAATCGGTTTAAGAAAGCCGGATAAAACCCCGATAAAACCCCGACAAAACCCCGATAAAACCCCGATGAAAGATGAAAAAACTCAATTTTTCTTGCATATATAAAATTTTTTTTGTATCTTTGCAGCCTAATTTATGCTATCTATGGCAAGAACAGAGATTTCTACTATGGGCGAGTTCGGTCTGATCAAACATCTGACCAAGGATCTGAAACCCCTTCAACCCAGCACAAAGAAAGCGGTGGGCGATGATTGCGCTGTAATGAGTTTTGGCGCCAAACGCGTACTGATGACTACCGACATGCTGCTGGAAGGCATCCATTTCAACCTCGAATATGTGCCCCTCAAGCACCTCGGCTACAAAGCTGCTGTCGTCAATTTCTCCGATATCTATGCGATGAACGGTACTCCAACCCAGATCACGGTCGGGTTGGGAATCAGTAAACGTTTCTCGGTGGAGGATATAGAAGCCCTCTATGACGGTATCAAACTGGCATGCGAACGGTATAACGTCGATCTCGTGGGCGGGGATACCTGTGCTTCCATGACCGGCTTGACCATCTCAATCACCTGTTTAGGCGTGGCAAACGAGAAAGATATCGTCTATCGTAACGGAGCCAAAATTAATGATCTCATCTGCGTCTCCGGTAATCTTGGAACAGCCTATATGGGTCTGCAACTCCTCGAAAGAGAACGTCTTGCCAATGCCGAGCAGCCTGATTTCGCAGGCAAAGAGTATTTGTTGGAGCGTCAACTCAAGCCCGAAGCACGGCGAGACATCCTCGAATCTCTCCGCAAAGCCGGCGTCAAACCCACAGCGATGATGGATGTATCCGACGGACTCTCTTCTGAACTACTGCATATATGCTCCCAGTCCAACGTGGGGTGTTGTATCTACGAGGACAAACTGCCGATCGATTATGAGGCAGCAGCTCTTGCTGAGGAGATGAACCTCAATATCGTCACCTGTGCACTCAACGGCGGAGAGGACTATGAACTGCTCTTCACCTGTTCGCTCGATGACTACGAGAAACTCATTCCCGTCGAGGACCTCTATATCATCGGGCATATCACTAAACCCGAATACGGCTGCAATCTCATCGGACGTAACGGCGAGGAGTTACCCCTCAAAGCACAAGGATGGAACGCGTTTGAGAATTGATAATTGAAAGATGCCCAAATATTCCATAATAATACCGGTTTATAACCGCCCGGACGAAGTGGCGGAACTGCTTGAATCGCTGACACATCTGTCCTGCCCGGATATCGAGATCTTGGTGATCGAGGACGGCTCGTCAGTGCCTTGCGAGGACGTCGTCAAACGCTTCGAAGGCAAGTTACCGGTACGTTATTTCTCAAAGCCGAATAGCGGTCCCGGGCAAACCCGTAACTACGGAGCACAACGGGCTAATGGGGACTACTTGCTGATTTGGGACTCGGATATATTGGTTCCGAACGGATATTTCGAGGCATTAACATCCTTTTTAGCTCTCCATCCCGTAGATGCTTTCGGAGGGCCGGATCGAGCCCATGAGTCCTTTACGGATGTGCAGAAAGCCATCAATTATTCGATGACCTCCTTCTTTACTACCGGTGGTATTCGCGGAGGTAAGAGGAAATTAGATACCTTCTATCCCCGTTCGTTCAATATGGGTATTCGTCGGGAGGTTTATGAACAATTAGGCGGTTTTCGCGCAATGCGATTCGGAGAAGATATCGATTTCTCCTACCGCATCGTCGAAGCCGGTTATACGACTGCCCTTATTCCGGATGCTTTTGTGTACCATAAGAGACGGACGGACTTCCGGAAATTCTTCCGTCAGGTGTATAACTCCGGAATAGCACGTGTCAACCTCTCTATCTTACACCCCGGTACGCTCAAACCGGTACATACCCTGCCGGCATTGTTCACTTTGGCGGTGATTCCGTTTATGCCGTTTATGCCGATCTATGCACTGCTGGTCTTCGTCGATGCTTCCATACAGAACCGCTCGATGAAAATAGGAGCACTCTCCGTCGTAGCGGCTTTTACACAACTCATCGGATACGGAACGGGATTTATCATTGCAGCTATCCGTAGATGGGTATTAAAGAAAGAAAACAAAGATGCCTTCACGGCGAATTTTTATAAATGATGGTAAAACTCTTTTTGACAGATGTGGATGGCTGCCTCACGGACGGGGGAATGTACTATTCCGCGGAGGGGGAAACGATGAAACGTTTCTGCGTCTATGACGGAATGGGTATGGTGTGTCTGCAGCAGGTGGGTATTCCCTGCGGGATCCTGACCTCAGAGAACTCTACGGTCGTCAAAGCGCGTGCAGAGAAACTCAAACTGAAGTACCTCTATCTTGGCGTGGGGAGCAAAGTGAATCCGGATTGTCTGACCAAACTGCAAGCCGCACAACAGATATGTGAGGAGTTGGGAATCGGGATGGAGGAAGTCTGTTTCGTAGGAGATGATATCAACGATGTCGAACTGCTCTCGGCGGTCGGTTATCCTTGCTGTCCACCCAATGCCCGACCCGAAGTGAGAGCGATACCCAATATACGAATACTGAAAACCCCCGGTGGACAAGGAGCGATACGCGAGATATGCGACGAAATATTGCAGTCATATTAGCAGGAGGCATAGGAAGCCGTGTAGGCGGTAAGACTCCGAAACAGTTACTCCCTCTCGCAGACGGACGGTCTGTGCTGGAGAATGCTGTCGATGCGTTCGAAAAAGCACCATGTATAGACGAGATAGCCATCGTCATGCACCCCGAATGGATGGATGAGGCAAAGAATATCTGCGAGAAAAACAACTGGCGCAAAGTGATGAAAATCATTCCCGGAGGTAATGAACGCTGGGAGAGTTCCTGGCATGCCATTCTCGCTTATACGGAAGAGGAGTCACAGATGTCTCTCTGGTTCCATGACGCTGCACGCCCGTTCGTGTCTCAGCGCATTCTGTCTGACATAGCCGTAACGCTGGAGAAGCATGATGCCGTGACGGTAGCTGTTCCGGTGACGGACACCTTATATAAAGTACGAAGGAACGATGTACAAGGTATAAAGGAGGTGGAGACGATTCCTTTACGGGCGGATTTCATGCGCGCGCAGACACCGCAGGCTTTCCATTTTGATACGGTTTTTCAGGCATATGTCAGGGCGATCGAGTCCGAAACCGTCCTCGCTACAGACGATGCCGGCATCGTACGCAAATATGCTCCGACTACCAAAATATATATTGTGCAAGGTGAAGAAGCAAACCGCAAAATAACCTATAGTGAAGACTTAAAATAATATGATCGATAAATCCATTATTCAACGTGCTACCGAGTGCCTGCAGTGCGAAGCAGCAGCTATCGAAGCGCTGATTCCGCGGCTGAATGACAGTTTCCTTCGTGCTGTTCAAGCCATCCGTGATTGCAAAGGAAAGATTGTCGTTACCGGAGTAGGCAAGTCTGGACATATAGGCTCCAAGATTGCCGCTACGCTGGCTTCAACGGGGACCCCGGCATTCTTCCTCAATCCGCTGGATGCCTATCACGGCGATCTGGGGATGGTAGGATCCGATGACCTCGTCCTCGCAATCTCGTATTCGGGTGCAACGGAAGAACTGCTTCGTTTTCTGCCTATTATACAAGCGAAACATATTCGTATTATAGGTATCTCCGGCAATGATGAGAGCCTTTTGGCGCGCTATTCGGATATCCATCTGAACATAGCTGTTGACCACGAAGCAGATCCGCTCAATCTCATTCCTACCGCTTCGACTACCGCTACTCTTGCATTGGGGGACGCTCTCGCGTGTGCTCTTGTGGAAGCCAAACATTTTCAACCGACGGACTTTGCACAACTCCATCCGGGAGGAGACCTCGGACGCAAACTCTTGGCGAAAGTGGAGGACGTCATGTTCACGGATAATCTGCCGTTCCTTACACCCGAAATGCTTATGAAAGAGGCGATTGAGATTGTTACGAACGGCACATTAGGTATTGGTATTGTCTTAAAAAATGACCAACTCGTAGGCATCGTGACCGATGGAGACATCCGTCGTGCGATGCAGCGTCTCGGGCAGTCGTTCTTCTCTACGCCCGTGTCGGAGATCATGTCCCGCAACCCCAAGACCATCAACCGCAATGCCAAGATCGTGGAAGCAGGAGAGACGATGAATCATTACTCGATTCACTCCCTTGTTGTCCTTAACAACGGTGCGAATGTCTGTGGTGTTATCGACTCCTTCTCTTGCCTGCCGGGCACACGGTTTTATCATTGAAAAATTAACCTCTATTTGTACAAATGACCATTTTGGAAAATAATCGAAATATATATATGGATGCAGTGAAGGCATTCGCTATTTTCCTTGTGGTTATGGGGCATGCAGTACAATATATCAGCGGAACGGATTTCTGGAACAATCCTATTTACCAGATTATTTATAGCGTGCATATGCCGTTGTTCTTTGTCATCAGCGGTTTTTTCTTTGTGGGACAACAAAATAAATCTTTCAAGGAATTTATAAGCCGAAAGGTTATGACACTGTTACTACCCTGTGTAGTGTGGGCGAGCCTATCAGGCTTGTTAACACTCATTCATAATGGGGATATTTTTGCGTTTATAAATAAGATTTTATCTCCTCTTAATTGGCCTTTCTGGTTTCTTAAAGGCTTATTCTCGGTACAACTGATAGCGTGGATATCCTTAGTAATAGCGAGAAGGATTGCACCAAAACATTATGTTTGGGTGGCAGCGCTCCTTAGTCTTTGTGTATTCTTTATTCCTTATACGGAGGTTGCACGGGTTATGTTGCCCATCTTCTGGGCGGGCTGGTTCTTTCGCATGCATTATGAGTGGATATTAGATCATAAAGGCATCATATCGATAGTTGCATCGATAATTTTCATTGTACTTCTCTTCTTTTGGGGAAATGAGGGGATGCGCTTTTATTCTGCTACGCCGCTCAACTTATACGGATACCTGTTAGGGACTCCTTATCCTTGGGAGGATTGGTTGTGGCTGATTTATCGCGTGGCGATTGGATGTACAGGCAGCCTTGCAATTATCGCTTTGTTCCATTTGCCGCAATATATACCCTCATGGATTCAGCAAGTGGGGACCACTACACAAGCTATTTATATCCTCCAGGCATGTTTATTAGAGCATTTTATCGGTGGGTTTATAGCACAAAAAACGGCGTGGCTTGTGCCCATTCAGCAGTTACCGCCCCTTTGTTTGTTTTGTGTGGTTCTGCCGATGATTGCCATCTCTCTTGTGGGATTATGTGTGCTTTTATATCGTCCTATACGCCGTGTGCCAATATTATCCAGCTTGCTTTTTGGTACCGCTCCTTCTTGTAGGAAGTAGTTGGACCCTCGGAAAAGATAGAGAATAGGTAGCATATACCCTCGGTAATGATTAACTGATGACTAAGAATATACAAGAATAACTAACGTTCAATTTTCGAATAGTTCGAAAAAATAATATGAGATTTTGAGATTTTGAGACTTTGAAAGTCCCATAGTCCCCAAGTCTCAATATAAAAAAATGACATGACCACATTGACCATATTGACCGTTTGCATGAAATGGTCAAAACGGTCAAAACGGTCAGAGCAAATTTTAAAGCCGGATGGCATCCGGCGGAAAAGAAGAAGAATCGGGATGCCATCCCACACAATAGACATAGAGCCGGCATAAGATGCCGGGACAAAGGAAAAAGAAAAATAAAAGAGATATGAGTAAAAATATAGCAATCATATTAGCAGGTGGAAGCGGGTCGCGTTTTGGACGTGATTTGCCGAAACAGTTTCTGAAAGTTGCAGGAAAGAAAGTGATTGAGCACACGATTGATGTGTTTGAGCATAATGGGTTGATAGACGAGATAGCTGTTGTCACTCGTCCTGAATTTATCTCGGATATCGAGCAAATGGTTGTGAATAACCATTATGCGAAGGTTCGTAAAATATTGCAGGGCGGTAAAGAAAGGTATCATTCGAGCCTTTCTGCGATAAACGCCTATACGAATGACGATGACAATCTAATTTTTCACGATGCCGTTCGTCCGTTGGTGAACGACCGTATTATTGAAGATTGTGTGAACGCGCTGGAGGAATACGATGCGGTAGATGTAGCTATCCCTGTAGCGGACACCATAATACAAGTAGATGAGAAGGATTGTATTCAAACGATACCAACTCGCGCTGCTTTACGAAGCGGTCAAACTCCGCAATGTTTTAAGCGGGGAGTTATTCACAAGGCATATGAAATAGCGTTGCAAGATCCGCAATTTGTCACCACAGATGACTGCGGTGTGGTACGAAAATACTTACCGGAGGTTCCTGTCTTCGTGGTTAAAGGCGAAGTTTTCAATATGAAGATCACGTATAAGGAGGATCTGTTCTTAGTGGATAAATTATTCCAATTAAAAAGCCAAGAGGGTAGCCAAGACGCATTAACAGCCAAGACAAAAGAGCAGTTACGAGGCAAAGTGCTGGTGGTATTTGGCGGCAGTTACGGTATTGGAGCAGATGTGGCTCGTTTAGCGAAGGAATGCGGAGCAAAAGTATATTCATTCAGCCGTTCCTTGAATGGTGTAGATGTGAGCAAGATGGACGAAGTGGAGAAGGCTTTGCATGAGGTAGCGGAGAAAGAGGGAAAGATTGATTATGTGGTGAATACAGCAGGAATATTGATAAAGGAAGCACTTTCGACGATGGAATATGAGCGTATTCAACAATTGGTGAATGTGAATATGTTAGGTATTATTAACGTGGCGAAAACTTCTTATCCGTATTTAGCTCAAACGAAAGGTTCACTTTTGGCCTATACGAGCAGCAGTTATACTCGCGGAAGAATGATGTATAGTATCTATTCCGCGACCAAAGCAGCAGTCGTTAATTTAGTACAAGCATTAGCGGAAGAATGGTCTAATGATCACATTCGTGTCAATTGTATCAATCCGGAGCGAACTAAAACTCCAATGCGTGTATCCAATTTTGGTAATGAACCGGAAGAAACTTTGCTCAAAGCGGAAGTGGTAGCAATTATTTCGCTCAATACACTCGTTTCTAACTTTACAGGAGAAGTAATAGATGTCAAACGACATTGAGAAAATAAAATGGAAGATTTAAGAAAATATAATCCAGAAGGTTCAACATTACGCAAAGCGCAGTTGCGAATGTTGGAAATGCTTAAGATAGTAGATGCTATATTCGCAAAGCATCATATTGATTACTATTTAGATGGAGGCACTTTATTAGGTGCAGTTCGTCATGGTGGATTTATTCCATGGGATGATGATTTGGATATTTCAGTGAAGAGAGAAGATTTCTCGCGTATCAAGAGAGTGTTGCAAAAGGAATTGCCAGACAATTTAGTGTACCAAGATCGATTTACTGAATGGAATTTACCCGTGCTAATAGCTAAAGTACGTGATAAAAACTCATATTTCTACGAAGAGGAATATACAAACAGATTAAAAGAAAAAGGGTTGTTTATAGATATTATTCCGATGGAAAAGATTCCGTCTTGGTCGTGGAAACAAAAACTGGATTATTGGTATGGTCACTGTGTTCGCAGCATTCATAATTATTACTCTTTTCCAGATAAAATAATTTCATACCTCCTATTTCCATTTACATGGAGTTTAGTCAAACTAACTAGATGTGTTAATCATTTTATTCCATCTTTACAAGTGGCGGATATATATGGTTGGAAACCAACCGGATACTATAAGAAAGATGATGTATTCCCTATCAAAAGAATCCCATTTGAGGGCTTCCAAGCTTGCGTTCCTAATAATCCGGATGCAGTACTGAAGGCCCTTTTTGGCGATTATATGCAAATACCTCCCGAAGAAAAGAGACGTGTGCATAGTACAAAGATTGAGTTTTTCGACGAATAGATGAATATCGTTTACGTAACCGATAGTTATGCGCATCCTCTGGTTGGAGGTGGAGGCATTTCGCGAACCACGCGTATTATGGCGAAGGCTCTGCACGACTTGTATGGTCATGCCTGTTATTCCGTCTATGCCAATCTAAATGGCGAAAAACCGCAAGACGAACCGGTCTTTCAAGATGAATACCAATGGCAGAACTCAGAAGCCTTTTGTGACTATATTTGTCAACTGGGCAAATGTATCATCATCGTCCAAATCCCGTGTCTGATAGCAAATCTGGTGTATCAATGTGCCGGGGAGTTACCCAACGCCAAGATTATTACTGCCTATCACGGTGCACCCGGTTTTGAACTTGTGCCTCTTGAGCGCGAGGTGACACGCTATCATCTGCTGCATATGATAGATGCAAAATGGACCTTAAAACAACGAATCCTTGAACTGGGAATGAATCTTCTTCCCGTCTCCTTCTTTAAGAATATGTTGCGTAAGAAGTATGCGTTTCCATACAAATATTCCGACAAGTTGGTAGTCCTCGCGCAGGGAGTTATCGACCAATATGCCGATTATGCTCATACTACGAAGGATAAATATGTAGCAATACCCAATGCTCGGTCGTTTGAGGAAGTACGACTCGAAAAGGACAAATACTTGCATCCGGAGATCTTGGTCGTGGCACGCCTGGAGGACAAGCAAAAACATATATTGGAACTTCTGCAAATATGGCAAACGATACAAGAGGATAATCGTTGGCAGGACTGGACCTTGCGGATTGTCGGTGACGGAATTGATATGCCCCTATATGAGAACTATGTAGCTCAAAACGCTATTGCCCGTGTTTGTTTCGAGGGACAGAAAAATCCGTTGACGTATTATCAAAACGCGAGTATCTTTCTTATGACTTCTGCGTTTGAGGGATTACCGATGACTATTTTGGAAGCACAACAATGTGGATGTATCCCTATTTTGTATGATAGTTTTGCTTCCGCAAAAGATGTGGTGACACATGGTGAAACCGGATTCTTGATACCATACAGAGATCAGTTTTGCTATATAAGTACACTCCAACAACTCATGTCCGATGCCGACTTGCGTAAGAAAATGAGTGAAGCCTGTGTGAAATCATCCGAGCGTTTCTCCGTGGAGAATATCGCAGCCCAATGGAATGAATTATTTGAATTATTACAACCATGATTAATTTGTCTATCATAATTCCTGTTTACAATGTAGCGCGCTATATAGAGCGGTGTTTGCGGTTTGTGGAGGCACAAACGCTGCATGATATCGAGGTGATTTTTGTTGATGATCATGGTCAGGATGATAGTATTTCCATTGCTAAGGAGTTTACGCAAAAAAATGTAAGAAAAGATATTCACTATGTATATACTGCGACCCCAACAAACAGCGGGCCTGCTGTGGCTCGTAATATGGGAATCCAAGCAGCAAGCGGTGAGTATATAGCATTCTTGGATGCAGATGATTGGGTAGAGCCGGAAATGTATGAAACATTGTATCAGAATGCCCGGATGTATCAAGCGGATCTGAGTTGCTGCAACTTGATGCAAGACTTTGAGGATGGAACCCCAAGCAAGGTGTTAAGGAATCCGCATTTAGATAGCGGAGAATTTATAAACGCAGCAAAGAAGTTTTTCTTAACTACGTATGTATCTTATTTTACTTCTTTTATATATCGTCGTGAATGGTTGTTGGCGAATGAACTCTTATTTGCTGAGACCAAAAGTGCAGAAGATAGTAGTTTTTTGGCGTGTTGTGTATTAGCCGCAGAGCGAATTGCGCAGAAGGATGAACCTTATTACCACTATGTAATTCATTCCGGTAGTCTTACTCAGCGAAAAGTATGGAAAGGACGTGAGAAAAGAAAGGCTTTTTCTTCGGTGATAGACTTTGCAAGGCGCAAAAAAATGCTGCACACCTATTGGCTGCAATTATTCTATCTTTATCTCAAGAAAGCGCTGCTCGTTCCTATCTATGAGATGATTAAATAATCCTTAAAGCCTTTTTGATTCGTTGTACAGCTTTCCATAAACCGGCGTGTTTGCGCACGAACGGATATATCTGATGCATATAGAATTTCTCGAAGTGACATCGCAATGAATGTTGATACGCTTTAACCTCGTGTAGCCGTTGTTGGAGCTGTTTGGCAGCCCAGTAGTCGCGTGAGAAACGTCTGGCAGCTTGTGGCTCTTGGTCAAAGATATGCTGCAGGAAGGCATCTAAGTCTGTTAGGCTCTTATGGATAATTTCCGGGTCACGTAAGGCAGGTGTTTCTATCATCTTCAGCCATAACACATCGTTCTGATCAATCTCTTTGACACGCTCAATTACGCTCTCCAAGTCCGGATAGTCGTTACAATTGATAAATGCTTCATTGTTAAACGTTTCCGTTACCATTGGATCTCCCCAATAAATAGGAATGGTTTGCGCAGCAAAAGATTGCACAATCTTCTCCGTTGTATAACCAGGATGTATAGTGTTCTCAAAAGCCATAGAGAACTTATGCTTCTTTTGGAAAGCTAATTTATCCGCTACCGGACCGCCCACATTATTGCGCCATCTTCCGCCGGAATGAACCTGCTTGTACTCCGATAACATATCCATAAACTTGGCGCGAGTCTCATTGCCATGCGGATTAGAAACCACAAAACTGCAGAAATCGGTCTTGCTATCTAAAGTTTGTCGCTCATGTTTATGCAACATAGCATGGATGTCGTTAGGATAAAGAAGCCATAAAGGCAAGCGCATATATCGGTCTCCAAAATCAATATAGTCAAAGCCCAAGGCATAGTCACATAAGTTAAAATCTGGAGCTTGGTTCTCGCCGGTATAAAAGATTTTGACACAGTTGTTGTATTTCAGATGTTCTGTCCCGAAAACAGAATACACCAACCAATCCGGATTTTCGGAAAGTTCAACATGATATAAATCCCACAGTCGTTGCCATAACGGCGCTTTCTCAGGATGGAAATTAGGATAGAAATCAACAAACTTTATGCGAATAGTTTTGTTCATACGGCTTTTCTTTTCGAACGAAAATAGAATACTAATGAGCCAATAAGTGTAAGCAAAAATACGGCAAAGCAACTAAGTGCTAACATGTTCCCTTTGCGAATACTATCGGGGGCAAAGAACATAACTATGTCATGTTCGCCTTTAGGAACAACGAGCGCGCGAAGCATATAATTGACGCGATATAAATCGGCAGGTTGTCCGTCTATAGTGGCTTTCCAACCATAGGGGTAATAGATCTCCGAGAAAACAGCCATCCGTTCTCCGCTTACCTTAGCGTGGTATTCCAGTTTCTTGGGGTTGTAAGCGATAAGCGAGATATAATCACCGGTTTCTGTAGGCGATATCGTCGATATATTGCTGTTGGCTTCAAACGTCTCATCGTAAACGGCTTGGCGTCTCAGATCCAATTCGTTCAAGGCATCGGATTCATCATTGGCCGTCCGGACCGCTACTATCTTATCCACCAACCAGCAGTTTCCAAATGCTTCGTCATTCTTATAAGGGAAGACGTGTCCTTCGCGATTCTTGGTGATGAAGTATTTGGTGTTGAGCATATTAAGGACGGGCATGTGCATTTTAGAGATGTGCTCGTCAATCAAGTCCTGATACCTTCTCAACTTAGCTGCCGAGTAACCTCCGATGGATTTCAAGTAGTAGGATGTCCTTGCATCATTGAACGTATTGGTTGTCAAGTTCATAACGCGGAAATACGTCTTATCGTTCTGAAGCAGTTCTTTCTCATAAGGTTGCATATTAAATACCCTATCGCGTTCCTTGACCGTTACGAAATGACTATCGTTGCAGTAACGTTTATCTACGGGCCAAAGGTCGGCTACTATAAGTGCCGTGAGGATGATACCTAACCATTGGGTTTTGAAAGGTTTGCGAATGTAGAAGAATAGTAGTCCGAATCCTAAGGCTATGAAGATGAATGAACGCCAAGCATCCGTGGTCATCATTGCAGCACGTTGGTCGATGATCATCCGGTATATATCATCGCCGACCTGCGCTTTCCACTGATTGTCGTATGTCGAGGTGAAGTCGATTAACGAACCTCCGAAGAGTGCCATAATGAGGCAGATTCCGGCGGTGATTCCTGCAGAAAGATAGATAGCGGGAAGGAACCGACGACGGTCTTCTGCTTCTACGATCTCTTTAACAGAGAGGATACCGATTAGCGGCATCGTGATCTCTGCTACGATTAGAATAGATTCCACAGCGCGGAACTTATTATACATCGGGAAATACGTAAAGAAGAGCTCCGTCAGCCACATTAAATTCTTTCCCCAACTTAGGAAAATAGAGAAAAAGGTTGCAGCTAACAATGCCCATTTGTATGGTCCAGGAACAATGAGCAAACCTAAAACGAAAAGGAAACAAACGATGGCTCCGATATACACCGGACCACTGGTAAACATCTTATCTCCCCAATAGGTTGGGGCACTTTGGCAGAATTGTTTGGCGGAATTCTTGGGCACGCGTGCCTGAACGAGATCCTTATACAGGCGAGAGTCTGTACCAAGATTATATCCGCTTGCACCGCCCATATAATTAGGGATAAGGAATGTCATCGTCTCGCTTTTCCCATAACTCCAAGCAGTTGCATAATCCAAATCCAGACCTTTGGTCTTGTTCTTCTCGTCGGTCACTTTTACCAAGTCTGAATGTCCTCCACGCATGGTCTCTTTGGCATATTCTTGATTGGCAAAGATATTTGCGCTTCCCATACCCATACCTATTCCAAAAGCAGCAAAGAAAATAGCCGTAGCCAATGCAAAATTTTTCCACTCTTTGTCGCGCACGGCGATCGCTACTTCTGCAAAGAAGAGTACGCCCATAAGCATACACATATAGTAACTCATCTGCGGATGTTGGAAGAAGCCGATATAGGTAAAGAACATGATCAGCAATGCGCCCCATGTGTAATTCTTTCGGTATGTTAGAATCATGCCGATTAACACAAGGGTCATCCAGGTGATGGAGTAGGCCTTACCATTATGCGAAGCCGCAACAATGACAAAGAAATAGCTTGACATTGCCATCGCAAAGGATCCTGCCATACTTATCCATTTTTCTATCTTGAAAGTACGTAATAATAGGTAGAAAGCGATGAGGAAATACAGAAAAATAAAGAATACATTCCTATTGCCGGCTTTTAGTACCCAACGAATAGGGTTCAATATTTTATCTACAGTAAATCCGCCGTTTGCTCCAATTTGATAATTGGGCATGCCGGAGAACATACTTCCCGTCCAGAAACTATATTCACCCGTCTCATCATGGAAGTCTATAGACTCCTGACAGGCAGCGCGACCATTGATGTAGTCACCGGCATAAATAACTTTACCCTCTACAGCAGGGAAGTAATATATCAACGACGCTACAATAAAAATGCCTAAAATCATCAATTCCGGCGCAATCTTTTTCCAGTCTATCTTCATATTATTTAATCATTTTACGTATTTCACAAAGTTCCTCTTTGACACGGAGGAGGATGTCGAGCGCGGCTTGGCGTTCGTCGGAGTGTTTGGTGTTTGCATGGAGTTCTTTGCGGATGGCTTCGATACGGGTGATCTTCAGCTCATCGCGGATGTATTTGATACGCTTAATGAGTTCCTGATCCTCACGTGTATAGTATCTGTTTCCATGCCCGTCCTTACGGGGCTGTAAATCCTCGAACTCTTTCTCCCAATAACGCAAAGTAGAAACAGGTACTCCTGTCTCTTTTTCCGTCTCGCGTAACGAGTAATATTGTTTTTCTCCATCCATAATATCCATCGGCTACCGACAAATCTTGAGTTTCTTACCGGCACGGATATTGTCGTTTTTGAGTCCGTTCCAATGTTTGAGTTGTTTTACTGAACAGTGGAATTTCTTGGCGATAGCTCCAAGTGTATCACCATTCTTAATCGTATAATAGGTCACGCCGTTGACGCGGTAAGCTCCGTTGATTCCTGTCACCTTCGCAAAGTCGATCTCAGCGCGGCGGTTATGGATCAGGCTATCGGCTTTGTATGCGAGAATACTATCCTGCATATCGATGAAGGGTCCCATTTTATCCGCCGGAAGGCAGAGCGCGTACGTACTTCCTCCGGGCAGAATATCTCTGGAGTATTGTGGGTTCAGCCGACGCAGCTCGTTCATGTCAATACCCAGATTATCGCTCACTTGCTGCAGATGTAAGCGTTGTGTGGTACAAATGGTGTCGGTGAGCATCACATGCTCCATTGGGGCTTTGCAGATTCCATGCTCCTGACCGTAGTTCATCGCATAATTGGCAGCAATGAAGATAGGTACATAATTCCTTGTTTCACGCGGTAGATAGGGGTAGATAGACCAAAAATCACGTTTACCTCCGGCACGACGGATAGCTTTGTTGACATTACCTCCTCCGCAGTTATAAGCTGCGATAACGAGATTCCAGTCATGATAAATGGTGTACATGCTTTTGAGGAACCGGCATGCTGCTTCGGTTGCTTTGACAGGATCCATACGTTCGTCCACCAGCGAATTGATCTCCAACCCGAAGAGTTTGCCGGTTCCGGGCATAAACTGCCACAACCCTGCAGCTCCTACGTACGAACGCGCTACTGGGTTGAGCGCCGATTCGATTATAGGCAGGTATTTCAGTTCATAAGGTAACTCATAACGCGCCAAAGTCTCTTCAAACATCGGGAAGTAGTATTCGCTCATCCGCATCATACGTGCTACCTGTTTCGGGCTACGTTTCACGTACCTTAATATGAACGCACGTACGCGCTCGTTATACGGCAGCTCAATCACACACGGCAAGGCTTGTAGACGCGCTTTATAAACCGAATCGGGCAGGGTGGTGGTGTCATGGATAGCGATGCAGTCAGTGGTGTCTAACCATCGCAGACTCCAATCGAGTGCCCGCATCTCTATGTCGGACAATTCGTTTTCATCCCAAAGTTTATAGAACGGCACGATGGGGATTAGCGTATCTTGTGCCATCTCGATACTGTCTATCATCACCAGACTGTCTATCCCGAGACTGTCTATACTCAGATTATCAGTGCTCAAACTGTCTGGTGGTGTCATTATCTCTTGCGCGCCGATACTCAACGCCGCAAGGCATGTTATTATAAAAAAAATCTTTTTCAAAATCGTATAGCGAATTTCATTTCAGCGCATTGTTGCTGATATTGGTCAAAATATATCTGCGGCTCTATCTTCATCGTTAAGTCGGGCGAGATATCATAGTCAAATAACTGGGCATCTACATAGGCATCAATGAGCGAAAGGGCATAAACGATCACTGTTCCCAATATAGCATAATCGCGGGATCGCCTAAACGCGCTCTGTCGGCTGTTGAGAATGCTCATCCATCTGTCTGCTCCTCCCACACGCTCCAAAGTGTACCCTTCTGGCAGCACGGCGATATAGGACTTGGATGCATCCTCGCTCACGGTGCCGGCAGCATTGTCGTTGTATAGGTCCAAGTATGCTTTCTTGTAACTGGCGTACCGGCCGTGCATTGCTGAAACGGCGTACCCGCAACCCAGAAAAGCACCATACACGATTGGTAGTTTCCAAAACGAACGGTTGTACATCTGTCCTGCTCCAGGGAAAATAGCGCCCAGCCAAACAGCTTTCAGCGCGTTCGGTTTCTTGGTCAGGTCGAAATAGTATTTGTATTTCGTTTCTGACTCTGTGCTGTCTGCGTGGAAAAAGACCTGTCCCTGCTCGGCTTGAGAGGCGATAGGTAGCCACAATAACACTATGTATAACCAGCGTTTCAACCTAATTTGGCTGCAATTAAGTTCAGTTCTTCTTCATTAGCGAAAGCGATAGTCACTTTGCCTTCCTGGATCTTTATTTTCAGTCCGGACTTAGCGCTCAGTTCTTTCTCCAAAACTGCATAGGGATTAACGCTTTTCTCTTTGGATCGTTTACCTTCCTGCTTTTCCTCTTGCGCCAGTTCTTCTACCTTACGTACGGACAACCCTTCTTTCAGAATGCGCTGATAGAGTGCTAATTGTCTTTCGGCGGAAGGTGTAGCAAGGATAGCACGGGCATGTCCCATGTCGATTTTTTTCTCCTTGATGCCCACTTGAATCTCTGCCGGCAGTTTGAGTAGTCGCAGATAGTTGGCAACCGTTGCTCGTTTCTTTCCAACGCGCTCGGACATACGCTCTTGTGTCAGGTTATAATCATCCATCAGTCGCTGATAAGCCAAGGCGATCTCAATAGCATCCAAATCTTCGCGCTGGATATTCTCAATCAGCGCCCATTCCATCACTTGCTCATCTTTGGCAGTACGGATATAAGCGGGGATACGTTCGAGTCCGGCCATCTTGCTGGCACGGAAACGACGCTCTCCGGCAATGATCATATAGGTACCATCTCCATTGTCGCGTAGCGTGATCGGTGAGATGACGCCGTGCTCACGGATGGAGTCCGCCAACTCTTGCAGCGCTTCTTCATCGAATGTACGGCGAGGCTGATCGGGGTTAGCTATGATAGCGCTCATCTCAATCTCCGAGATTGAACTGCCGCCATTAGTATCTACGTGCGAGGTATCAATGAGCGCATCTAAACCTCTTCCGAGTCCTGTAAATTTCTTCATATATTTTTTTGTCTTTCTATTCCCTATTTTTGTCTGTTAATCAACTCTTTGGCCAAATTGAGATAGTTCTGTGCGCCCTTGGAAGATGGATCATATTCCAGAACGGAAACGCCGTGCGACGGGGCTTCGCTCAAACGCACATTACGGGCAATAACGGTGTTGAAGACCAGATTTCCGAAATGGCGCTTCACCTCTTCATAAACCTGATTGCTCAGTCTCAGACGGTTGTCAAACATCGTCAGCAGGAACCCTTCTACTTTGAGGCTCGGATTCAACTTGGACTTGATGATCTTAATCGTGTTGAGCAGCTTGGCTATGCCTTCCAATGCGAAGAACTCACATTGTACAGGGATAATCACGCTGTCACTGGCAGTCAGTGCATTGACGGTGATTAGACCTAAAGACGGACTACAATCAATCAGAATGTAGTCGTATTCATCTCGCACTTTCGTCAGCAGATTCTTCAGTAACTGCTCACGATGCTCCATGTTCAACATTTCTATCTCTGCGCCAACAAGGTCAATGTGGCTGGGAATCAGATGCAGGTTCTTGGTGTTGGTCTCCACGATCGCACTATGGGGGTCAACGCCGTTCACCAGACATTCGTAAATCGTGTTGTCCAGTTCTCTAATCTCCACTCCCAAACCGGATGATGAATTAGCCTGTGGGTCTGCATCGATGAGCAACACGCGTTTGCCTATCGATGCCAAAGCAGCAGACAAGTTAATAGAGGTCGTGGTTTTGCCCACACCTCCTTTTTGGTTTGCTAATGAAATGATTTTACTCATATATTCGTTGTATTATTGTTTTCGCTTGTATATCGCGGCAGGCATAATTGCCATACCGACAATGATTCGTTCCGTGGCAGGAACAGGGACGGCAGCGCAGGTCATGTCGCTGAATAATATCCTCATCCTGTTGTTTCCATCCCTGAAAACCGATAATTGGATGGGTTGCACACCAGATGCTGATGGCACGGAGTCCCACCAGACTCGATAGATGTTGGTTGGCGCTGTCCATGCAAATCATCACGTCTAATTTCCTCATTAACTCCAGCTCTTGGTTCAGTTTGAGTTGTCCTGCCACACTTGTCGTATGTGGAAAGACGGTGGACCACTGGCGTAACATCTCGCATTCGACCTCTCCGGCTCCGAAGAGGAATACTTGTGTATCGTCGCGACGTGTCAGTTGGTCAATAATCTCTTTGGTCACGCGGTAGGGCAGCATATTCGATTTCCTTTTGGCAAATGGAGCCACACCTATCCAGTGTCCTTTCTTGGTGCCGAATCGTTCTTCTACCACTTGGAGTGCAGCCTGATTGACGGGCAGTGCGGTGAACTCCTCATCCGTCTTCAATCCTGCCCGACGGAACGCGTCCCTGTATCGGTCAAACTCCGTCGGCAGTTGTTGGGCTCCTATACCCCACACGGTGATTAGATGTTTGCGAATACGCCCGTAATGAACCTGTGTGACGTGTACTCCACATAATCGCATCAATGTGCCCAATGTGCGCGTACGAAGAACGGCCTGCAGGTCGATCATCGCATCTACATGGTATCTCCATCTGCGCCATAGTGCTATTACGCCTCGCCAGTTCAGATGATTGTCTACCTCCTGAAATTCTACATTCGGCATCGCGGCAAACATCGCCCCGAGGTCTTTCTTGGCAGCGATGATAAATCGGTCATTCGGATAGCGACGGCTCAACGAAGCGACTACGGGAACCGTCATCGCTACATTGCCTAATGTCGCCAAACGAATGATCAAGTATGTCATTTCCACTCGCTCCAGGTTGCCCCGAAGAAATAAGTTAATGTATCGCCCAAGGTATAGGGTTTAACTGCCACTAAATTGCCGTCTTGGATGTCTGTTATCGTTGCCTCAGGGGTACGAACGGTCAGATAAATACGTCCCTGCGAAGTAGAACCGTTGTAGTCGTAGTTCATCTTAGCAGCGGTCTTGTCGCTCAATGCTTCTTCTTCGTAGAAGACGGTGCCCAACTCCTCATAGACCTCAAAATGATCTATGGTGTCATGCATGTATATACCACCTCCCACGAGCATTTCACCTGTGTATGCACCGGTAATCACCACCTCCGCTTTATTCATCGGTTCGCCCGCTTCAGCGGTGATTGTGATCTGTTCTTGCAGCACGCTTCCGTCCACCTGCAGGCTGTCGTACTCCAGGCGGAAGACCAATCGTTGAGGTGTCTGCTCCAGAATCTCCCAACGGTCATACGCACCACCAATCCATGTGGTGTCATTGGCAATAACCACGAGACCACCTGCACCGCAGGTATGTCCCACTTTGTAGCAGTCCAGCCCTTTGCCGTAGTTAATATGGTATGGCATACCTAACACATGCTCGCGGTAGTAGAAACTGTCCACCACTAACTCCGGACTCGCCTTCAACCATAAATCCACGCCGTTTGAAGGATTCTCCGGACGAAGCGCTGGTCCGTACATGCGGAATGCCGCGTACTCGTTCTCCCACGCAAAGTCATCTTTCCGCTCGGGTACATAACGTCCGTACACTTTTGGCTGCACCGCTTCATTCTGACAAGCCGTCAGCGCGAGCAACGCGCAAACTATAAATAATAATTTCTTCATATCTTTCGTCATAACGGATTATTTGGGTTGACGGCCGATATAAGCTAATATACCCCCGTCCACATAAAGAATCTGTCCGTTGACGGCATCGCTGGCGTGACTTGCCAGAAATACAGCCGGTGCACCCAGTTCATCCGCCTCCAACCAACGCCCGGCAGGAGTCTTGGCGCAGATGAACGCATCGAACGGATTTTTACTGCCGTCTGCTTGCGGTTCACGCAGCGGAGCTGTTTGCGGTGTCGCGATATATCCCGGACCGAGACCATTGCACTGGATGTTATACTCGCCGTACTCGGAGCAGATATTACGGGTTAACATCTTCAATCCGCCCTTAGCTGCAGCGTAAGCGCTTACCGTCTCGCGGCCGAGTTCTGACATCATCGAACAGATATTGATGATCTTGCCTTCGCGTCTCTCCATCATCTCCGGCAGTACAGCGGCAGAAACGATATAAGGCGCTACCAGATCGATATCAATCACCTGCTGGAAATCCTCACGCTTCATTTCGTGCATCGGGATACGCTTGATGATGCCGGCGTTGTTAACGAGGATATGAATATCACCTACCTCTGCATGAATCTGCTCCACAAGGGCTTTGACTGCTTTCTCGTCCGTCACATCGCACACGTACCCGTGCGCGTTCATTATACCTTCCGCGTGATAGAGCTCATAGGCTTTATCAATTGCTTCCTGACTCCGGGCATTGAAAATGATGTTTTCTGCCCCCGCTTGTGCGAAAGCCTTAGCGATCGCGAATCCTATTCCGTAGCAACCACCCGTCACCCAGGCGTTCTTGCCTTCCAAAGAAAATAAATTTGTCATTTGTCGGACAATTTTTAATTCTTAATTTTTAATTTTTAATTTCAAAAATCACTTGAGGTCCGTGATCTTACTGAAATCCTGATCGCCGTAATCGAGGTTTTCACCGCCCATTCCCCAGATGAAGGTGTAATTATGGGTAGCTGCTGCGCTATGGATAGACCATTCGGGCGAGAGCACGGCTTGGTTGCCTTTCATCCAGATATGTCGTGTCTCATCTACCTCGCCCATAAAATGGCAAACGGCTTGCTCTTCGGGCACCTCGAAATAGAAATAAGCCTCCATACGACGGCTGTGTACATGTGCCGGCATGGTGTTCCAAACGCTGCCCGGAGCCAATTCGGTCATACCCATCTGTAACTGACAGGTCGGCAGTACTTGGTTTACGAGCATCTTGTTGATGTCACGTTCGTTGGACATCTCCATACTTCCCATGTGTGCCACTACGGCGTCCGCTTTCGTCACTTTCTTATCCGGATAGGTGCAATGCGCGGTAGTGGAGTTAAAATAGAAGAGTGCCGGTTTGGCGGCGTCAAGACTCTCGAACTTCACCTCGCGATCGCCGCGACCGAGATAGAGTGCCTCTTTGTAGTCCAACTCATAGACCTTGTCGCCCGCAAGGACGCGACCCTTACCGCCTACGTTGAAGATACCCATTTCGCGGCGGGTGAGAAAGAAAGGTGCCTTGAGCGGATCAATTGCTTCGAGCAGTAACGTTTCGCCTACTGGCATCGCGCCGCCTACAACCATGCGATCATACATGGAGTACACCATGTTCACTTCGTTCTTCACAAACACGTTCTCAATAAGGAAATCCTTACGCAGACGTGTGGTGTCATAACTCTTGGCATCAATCGGGTTTGATGCGTACCGAACTTCATAATTGGTTTTCATATATTATCATTTTTTAATGTTCAACTTTCAATTTTCACTTTCTTCTTTGGGCGGATTGGTATCAGCCAGCCGAGGTTTACGCTCAGATCCATGGGACTTGCCATATTGAAATGGTCGGAAGCTCCGGTGCCGAATATGCCGTTGACCGAATAATTGAATCGCACTTCAAATTGGTATAGTCCGGCTTTGGTAGTGTTGATATAAAAACCTGTACCTGCAGTCGCGCCCCATTTGAATGGTTTATGAATCTTTTCATATTGGGTCGCTGTTTCTCCGTTTACAAGTGTACCATAGTTGCCGTCATCCTTGACGCATATACCCACCAGTGGTCCTACATTGAAGAACCATCGCCCTACTTCAGTTCCGAAGTTCAGATGAAAGAGAATTGGTAGTTCCAAATAGTGTAATCGTCTGTAGTATTTTCCCGTTGCCGCTGTTCCTTCCGCCCATCCGTGTCCGGCATAATTGAGTTCCATCTGGAAGGCGCAGTATTTATGTCCGGCATAGCGGAATACAAAGCCCCCGTTACCTCCTAATATACACGCATCGGTGATGGGTTTCATCTGGCCAACGGAAGGGGAGAAGATGACGGTACTGGCACTTATACCTCCATGAAAACCGACGTAATACTCCGGTGCCCGCAAACGGGGTTGAGCCCATGCAGGAAGGCATAGAAAGACGAAGCATACGAGGAACATCAGCCCTAACCACGCTCTTCTATGTTTAAATTTAGGATTCAAAATTATCAATTCTCAATTTTCAATTCTCAATTATTTTTAGTCCTTCGTACATACTTTCACGTTGGCGTTTTGATATCCTCCGTTTTCTTTTTGTTGCCAACGAATAAGGGATTGTAGACCTTCTGTCTCTTTCTTGCCCTTGAGCCATTCGACAAGAGCTTTCATCAGATCGTGCCCCAAGAGGTCGTAACGCGGTGTATCTCCAACGTGGGTATTGGCGAAATACAGGTTTCGGTTGGTGTCATATGCCTCGAGTGCCGTATTTTCTGTGAAGACGGATGTATATACTTGTGGCAGTCCAATCTCTTCTTGAATCCATGCGTAATGACTGACAATACGGATCGAGTAACCCGCTTGTTGAAGTTTGAGCAGGTGTGGCATCAGAATCCGTACGTGTTGGTATCTATCGCTATGCAGGATGATGATATTCTCTTTTTCTTTGTCCAAAGCATAGGCAGCGGAGTCGTTCAGTACGTCGCGGAGCGCCATACCGGTGTAGGCTATACCGTTCGTTTTTATGTGTTTGCGAAGGGTGCGTACGGAGCCTACAATATCAGTCTCTTTCACTTCGATCATTACGCAATGAATGCTGTCTTGTGATTTGAACCATTGGCAGAGGCTATCCGCTTCCTGTGCGTCCGCTGAGTTGAATTGCAGAACTTGCGGGTGTGCCGCGAGGTCTATATCATCGCTGAATGGAAGCAAGAGTGGTACTTGGTGCAGATCGCACCATTGCGCCATGCGCTCTATCTGGATGGGGTACGCCAATCCGATGATACCTTGTGTACTATCCAATTCCGTGCTCTCACACAACGCGTTCACACGACGTTCGCTACGCTCTGTGTCATAAACCCGTAGGCGATAGAGGGTGCTGTCGTTCTGCAGTTCTTGTAGTGCTAGGAGTGCTCCTTGATAAAACTCCATCATACGATCGGCATTCGCGCTGCGCTTGGTCTGTTTGCTCTCCAAAGGTAGCATCATTGCCAGTTCGACTACTTCTGTTTCCTCATTGTTTACCTCTAATCTCTCATCGCTTACCGTTACTTCTGTTGGTACGACAGTCTCGGTAACCGTGGTAGAAACAACAACGGCTTCCGTTTGTCGCACCACAGGGCGTTTGGTAGGGATAGAGAGTGTCTCACCATATCGGATACCATACTCTTGAATCTGTGGGTTATAGCGGATAATCTCGCTCTGAGGAACTCCAAAATTTACACTGATGCGGTATAAACCGATGCTGCGTTCGATCTCATAACGGTAAAACTCCTCGCCGTTGATGGTATCTAATGGGTAAGGGAGTAACTCTTGTGCATGGATGCCAACCGTACACAAAATAATCAATATGGAAAAATATTTCTTCATGTTTTTTCGCTCCTATTTCTCAAATTTTCTCTTTCTTATCACATAAACCAATCCACCGATGAGTGCCAAAAGAGCTACGGGACTGATGGTACTGATTAATTGTATTTGTGTGCGTTGCTCGTGTGCGCGGCGGTCATTGATAAGGCGCATTGTGACGGTCTTTTCGCGCAGACTGATCAGTCCTTCGCTGTCGGTCATCCATAAGAGGGTATTGACCGCTAAGTCTCTATTGGAGAACTGCATACCGCTGTATCGGTCGTACCCCATCGGAAGAGGTTGGCTGCGTTGGGTCTCGTTCAGTAATATACTACCGCTGCCGATCACCACTTGTCGTGTTTTTACGCTGCTTTTACGAATAGGTTCGTCGCTTTCCACCCCTTCGGGTATCATGCGGTGAGCGTACGCACTGTTAAACTTTCCTTCCAATGATACAGCAACCGGTATGTATTGGTACTGAAAAGTGTTCAGATCGGGATTGACGTCGCTGAGGTTGACTTCCCCTGGTGTCGCGGTGACTCGGCTGGCGGTGCTGGTAGCTAACAGGATGCGTTTCTCTATTCCGTCCTCTCCGCCCACGGCATCTATCGGGCAGACGAATGTGCTCATCACTTGTCCTAAACCTTTGGTGATAGGCGAGCCTTCGCTGGTAAGCAACAGAGGAGCAAAAGTCCAAGGCATAGGCTGCAGGTTGGGTTGCTGGGGATCGGTACTCACGTTGACCGGAATGGAGAGACATTGGATATCTTGCACCAAGGCGGAATTGATTCGTACTCCGTAATGGAAAAGCATTTCGGTGAGGCCCAGATCGAGAGCAACGATAGGTGTGAATCCATCCTGTTGCAATACATCTTCACTGAATCGTACGCCGTCTAAAGACCATAGAACCGTACCTCCGCGCATGATATACTGGTCGATGATGAACCGCTCGGCATCACTGAATGCAGTCTGCGGACTGATCACTAACACCGCCTTGTATCCGTCTAGCAGATGAATGTTAATCGGTCTTTCGTCTAAGCTCCCTCTATCTACCTGAAAATACTTACTGAGTGCGGTCATGAGGTCGTAGGTATGAGCCTCATCGGGTTCGTTATGTCCCTCAAGGATAGCTATCCGTGGTGTCTCAGTGCGAGTCAGCCCTTGCAGTGCCTCCATGAACGCGAACTCGAGCTGCTCTATACTGGCGTTGAGGTTCTCTTCGCCGCTCAGACCGCGCGTGTTCTTTAGCAAGGAAACGACGGTCTGCCGCCCTTTATAGCACATCAGTGCATAGGGATAGATAGTGGTCTGTGCGGTCTTGCCGTTCTGCTCCCGCTCATGGATGACAATCGGTCGCAGACCTATTTTATTAAGGCTGTCCGTCGAAGAGGAAGTTAATTCGTAATTTTTAATTTTTAATTGTCCAAACACTCCCATCTCTGCGAGTGTCTCTTCTGCTGCTTTCTTGAGCCGTCGAAAACCGGCATTGAGGTCGCCGTCTAGGAGCAACGTCACTTCGACAGGAGAATCGGTCTGCCTGAGAAGGGTTTTGGATGCTTCGCTCAGACTGTAGTGTTTATCGTCCGTCAGATCCCAACGTACGGGGCGCATTTGCAGCGCTCCGTATAGCAGAAGGATCAGACCTACAATAAATATGTACTGTGCGTTCTTTCGCATCTCAATTGTCAATTATTTCCTAATCTTCTCCCAAACGTTTTGGTCAATAACTACCGGATATTTGGCGCGTAGTTTTTTGATCCACTCTGCCTCCAGATAATCCTGATAGTCGGTAGTCACTTTGCCTTTGACGTCTTCCCATGTGGAGGGAGCTTTCAGTTTCTTTCCTACACAAACCACCACAGGGAACTCCTCGCTCGGGGTGTATTCGGCTTTCTTGAGCTTTAAACCATATTTGTCGATGGCAGCGTTCTTACCTTCTTCCCAAAGTCCCTGCTGCATCTTTACATAATTGAGACTGTCGCAGTTAACGCGATGCTGGATATAGCTCTTCACTGAATCCGGCTGTGCGCTCTTGATAATAGCCTGTGCGGCTTTAGCGCTGCTCTTGTCTTTGCATTGGAGCAGATAACCCTTGAAGTGAGGTTTGTCCCATGTGTAGTTTTTCTTATGAGCAGCGAAAAAAGTCTCAAGACCTGCTGTATCTTTGGCTGCCTTATCCCATACTTCGCGGAGCGATACTTCAAAGAGCAGGATGCCGTCGTGGTATTCTTGTACGAGGTTCTTCAACTCTGGATATTTTTCCTCTAAGTGTGCATCGGCATAGGCCTTGACATCGGCATCGCTCATCTGAGCAGGCAGATGGTACTCCGCGCGTGTCTTGCGTGCAAAACTCTTGTCTGCCTCTTTGGCGCGCTCGTCGCGTTGTACTTGGCGGGCTATCTGGGCGCGCATCGAGTCCAACGGCAGGATACCACGTTCGCCCTCTTTGAGGATGATATGCCATCCGTAGTTCGTACGGAAAGGTGCACTGATCTCAGAAGGCTGAAGACCGAAAGCTACATTCTCAAACTCTTTAACCATCATTCCTTTGCCGAACCATCCGAGTTCACCTCCTTTGACACTACTGCCGCGGTCATCCGACTCACGCATTGCTGTCTCAGCGAAGTTGACTTTGTTCACTACGCGTGCAATGGAGTCTATCAGGGCTTTCTTGACTGCGTCCAGACTATCCGTCTTCTCGCCGCGGGGCACCATCTTCATGATATGACTCGCTTTGACCTCTTTATGATCGCGCTCTTCCTCTACTAATACAATATGAAAACCATACTGGGTGCGGAAAACCTCGCTGATCTGACCAACAGGCGTGTTATATACGGCCTCTTCCAACGGGTAGACGTAACGGAAAGGAGTGATCCATCCCAGTTCACCTCCGCTCTCGCCCACATTGGGGTCGGTGCTTACTTCGCGAGCTACTACATCGAAAGCCTCTACGGGTTGACGTTTCTCTATCTCACGCCATTTCCCTTTCACTTTCTTCCTTTCAGTTTTCATCTTGCCGACAGTAACGCGTTCGCGGGCATCGTTGATGATGGCGAGCACGCTGTCCTCCTCTTGTTTGCTGGCGGTAGGGGGACATTGGATGGCGATATGCGCCGCACGACGATCTTTTGCCATATGACGCCAACTCATCTCAATCAGGCTGTCCATTGCTGCCTCGTCCTGAAGGTATTTGGGAGTAGCCTGAGCACGATAACCCTTCAACTCTTTACGGAAAGACTCGGTAGTGTCGATTCCCTGACTCTCTGCTTCTGCTACTTTGAGTTTGAAATTGATGAACATGTCGAGGTACTCGTCCATGGTCTTGGGATCGATAGCGCCCGCTTGGTTGTTCTTCTCATAGATGTACAAAAACTCCTCCGCACTGACAGCTTTACCATTGATCGTCATCAGTGTCTCACTCTGCGCCCAAACGCTCAGTCCGAAAGTAAGGGCAGCTGCAAATAAAAATGTTTTTTTCATAAATATATAATCTTTAAATCTTAAATCTTCAAATAATTTTTGAAACTTTTTTCAAAAAGTGCTACTGCTTGTTCGAGGGTGCCGAATAGTTCACCTCCCGAAGCGTTCATATGTCCTCCCCCGTGGAAAATTTCGGACGCCCATATGTTCACTGGTCGGTCGCCCTGCGAGCGGAAGGATATCCGGATTCGTGATTTGGGAGTGCCGGGTTTTGGGCGTTCCTCCCGCATATAAACCGAATAAAAGACATCGGCTATCTGTAGCGGCATGTTCACCAAACCCTCCGTATCGCCTATTTGGTAATGGTATCGCTCCAGTTCATCGGCGCTGAGGGTAATGAGTGCCAGGTGATATTCAGGGTAGATGCGCATTTTGCGATACAGTGCATATCCGGTCAATCGAACGCGGTCGGTGGAGTATTGGTTAAAGACCGCATTGTAAATCTCATCCTTTTTCACGCCCGCGCGTAAAAGAGCGGCTATGATGTCGTACAACTCTGCGCGGGTGGAGTTATAACTGAAATTGCCCGTGTCGGTCATCAAACCTGTGTAAATACAGGTTGCAATCTCTTGACTGATGGTAGTCGGCTGACAACTCTCGGCGGTTAACAACCCATACATAATCTCGCAACTCGAGCTCGCCTCGGGGTGCGAGTGTATCTCCGACCAGAGCCCCTCATCCACTAATCCTCTCACCCGCTCATCCATAATATGGTGGTCAATGAGTATCTTCGTACAAGGGTTGGCGAGCATTTTTTCGCCCATCGGACCAATCCGTTTAGGGTCGTTGAAGTCGGTGCAGATGATCAGATCTGCTTCGGCAATCAAACCGTTACATCGCTGCGGCTCTTTTTCGTATATCAAAATCTGTGCCGAACCCGGCATCCAGTTGAAGAATGCCGCAAAAGCATTGGGCACAATGACGTGGACTGTCCTCTCGGCAGGCTCTGCCTGCGGTCCTGCAGCGATAGCGGTCTTGTTGTCACTGAGTGACGATCTTTCTGCGAAGCGGTCCTTCACATAGTGATAGAGTGCCAAACTCGACCCCATGGCATCTCCATCCGGTGCCATGTGGGTAAAAATAACAATATGTTTTGCTTTTTCAATGAATTCTTTCATTTCCTTTCAGTCTGGTCATTGGTCGTTGGTCGATGGTCCTTCGTCCTTCTTCCTTTCAATTTTCATTTTTCAATTAGTTTCATCACTTCCTCTGCGATGCGTTTGGCGGAGTCTTTCTGCGCCAATTGGAGAATATTGGTATGTAGTTTCTGTAGTTGTTTCTCGTCCTGGAGTAGCTGTAGCGCGGTGGGGAGCAGTTTCTCGGAAGCCTCTGCGTCGCGTACCAATACCGCCGCCTCTTTCTTAACCAGCGCCATCGCGTTATGCGTCTGATGATCTTCCGCTACGTTAGGCGACGGCACGAGTATCGACGGTTTACCCAAAAGACATAGCTCACTGATGGATGAAGCACCCGCACGCGAGATCACCAAATCTGCATTTGCATATTGGTCGGGCATATCCGAGAGAAAATCATGCACCTCAATGTTGGAGGGGCTGCCCGCTGCTTCCCATGCGGCCTTGCAGCGCTCGTAATAGGTCTTTCCGGTCTGCCAGACAATATGAATAGCGCTGAGCCCTGAAACCTGACTACTGATAGCCCCCATCACCGCCTCATTGATCGTCCGTGCACCCAGAGACCCGCCGATGATCAAAAGTCTCTTGACTCCTGACTCTTGACTCTTGACACCGGTCGTCAGGTTTTGCCGAACAGGATTTCCGGTCAGGATAATTTTCTCGGCAGGGAAGAAACGTTCCATTCCTTCGTACGCTACGCATATCTTCGCAGCTTTGTTCTTGAGGATTTTGTTAGTTACGCCGGCAAAACCGTTTTGCTCTTGCAGCAGGATTGGTATTCCCATCTGAGATGCTGCCCACATTGCCGCACCGGACGCATAACCGCCGACTCCCACTCCTACGTCCGGACGAAATTCGCGGATGATACGCTTCACCATACGGATGGATTTGAAGAGGTCAAAAAGCACGGAGATATTCTTCCAAGGCTGCGAACGGTTAAAACCACGTACCGGCAAGCCGACAATCTCGTAACCCGCTTGAGGTACGCGCTCCATCTCCATGCGACCTAACGCGCCTACAAACAATATCTGCGCTTCCGGATCTAACTCCTTCAACGCGTTCGCTATACTCACGGCAGGGAAGATATGACCTCCGGTTCCTCCTCCTGAAATAAGATATCTCATATATAATTATTATATATAAATTTCAAAATCGGGCGCAAAGGTACAAAAAAAATCTAACATATGCAAATAAAAACGCGAATTATTTGCGTATGTGCAAAAATTGTTGTACCTTTGCAGGCAAATTTATTCTTGAATATATGAAGAAATCAACTTTTTTTCAATTAACAATGATCATTCTTTGGGCGGCACTTGTTTGTGCGTGTCGGCCGAAAGAGCAAAAATTCCAATACAACGTGGATAAGTTTTATGACCTGGAAATCCTCCGTTACGATGTACCGGAGTTCGATTCGTTGAGTTTGCAGCAGAAACAACTGCTCTACTGCTTGTCTGAAGCTGCCCTTTGGGGACGAGACATCCTCTTTGACCAAAACGGCCGTTACAACCTCCGTATTCGTCGTACCTGCGAGGCGCTCTATGCGCAAAAGGACAAAGTACAATGTACCGACCAAGATTGGTCGGTCTTCGAAAAATACCTCAAACGCGTCTGGTTCTCCAACGGTATCCATCATCATTATTCCGAGGATAAGTTCCTTCCGGAATTCACCCAAGAATGGTTCGTTAACGCCTGCGAGAAAGCCGGCGTGACCTACGATCCGGCTATCCTGCCGGTGATGTTCGACCCCGCTGTCATGCCCAAACGCACTACTGCACAGGACGGCGTGGATCTCGTTCTCAACTCCGCCGGAAACTACTACGGCGAAGGAGTCACGCAAGCCGAAGCTGAGGCTTGGTACGCTGCTCATAAAGACGACTCACCCGAACCCCTCTGGATCGGTCTCAACTCCCAACTCGTCAAGAACGAGAAAGGCGAAATCGAAGAGCGTGTCTATAAAGTGGGCGGACTCTACGGTGAGGCACTCGAGCATGTGGTGTATTGGCTTAAAGAGGCGCTTCAATATGCGGAGAACGACCTGCAACGCGAGGTAATCGAGAAGATGATCTCCTTCAACGAAACGGGTGACCTCAAGACCTTCAATGAATATTGTATCGCGTGGGTGCGCGATCTCGACAGCCGCGTGGACTACGTCAACGGCTTCACGGAGACCTATTCCGACCCGCTCGGCATCACCGGCACATGGGAGTCTATGGTCAACTTCAAAGACCTCGCGGCTACCAAACGTACCCAACTCATCTCTGACAACGCCCAGTGGTTTGAAGACCACTCCACGACTGACCCCAAATACAAAAAAGAGGAGGTCAAGGGCGTGACCGCCAAGGTCATCACCGCCGCTATCCTTGCCGGCGATTGTTATCCCGCTACGCCCATCGGTATCAACCTCCCGAACGCTAACTGGATCCGCAAAGAGTACGGCTCCAAATCCGTCACGATTGACAACCTCATGCACGCCTATAACGAGGCGGCGAAGGGCAACGGCTTCAACGAGGAGTTCATGATCGACGATGAGATCCGCAGCCTTTACGAGCAATACGGAGCCCTCTGCGGCGACCTGCATACCGATCTCCATGAGTGTGTTGGTCACGGTTCCGGCAAACTCCTGCCGGGTGTGACCAAAGATGCCCTCAAGGAACACGCTTCGACCATTGAGGAAGCCCGCGCAGATCTCTTCGGCCTGTATTTCCTCGGTGATCCGAAACTCGTGGAACTCGGTCTTCTGCCCAACGAAGAAGCTTTCAAAGCCGGTTACTACCAGCAGCAGATGAACGGTCTCATGACCCAACTCGTGCGTATTGAGCCGGGCAAAGACATCGAGGAGGCGCACATGCGCAACCGCCAACTCATCGCCAACTGGGTCTATGAGCACGCGACGAACAAAGAGGTGGAGATCATCGAGCGCGACGGCAAACATTACCTCCGAATCAACGACTATCAGGGCCTCCGCCGTCTCTACGGAGAACTCCTTGCGGAGATCCAACGCATCACTTCCGAAGGCGATTACGCAGCGGCAAAAGAAATGGTCGAGAAATATGCGGTCAAGGTCAACCAAGATCTCCACAAAGAGATTCTTGCCCGTTATCAGAAACTCAATCTTGCGCCCTACAAAGGTTTCGTGAACCCCGTTTATACGGCTGTTCGTGACGCAGAAGGCAACATAACCGACGTCAAGATCGACTTCACGGAAGGTTACATCGAGCAACACCTCCGTTACTCCCGTGACTACAGTCCGCTGCCAGACATCAATTAATTAGTTCAACTCTCGGCATATATGCCGAGCAGACAATCCGTTTAATCTGGTTAATTTGTGGACCACATTAAACTTCCGATATCAAAATCTATAGCCAATAGAATCCTTCTATTGCAGGCTATCCATGGAGATCCGCTCATGCGGGTCTCTTCGGATATGCCCGACGACGTCCTCGTCCTCCACGATGCCCTGGAACAACTGCGGGAGCATAAGACAGGCGAACCGCTCACCCTTTACCTCAAGAATTGCGGAACGGCGTTGCGATTTTTACAGGTACATTTGGAATATTGCTATAAAGGAGAACCTATTGTCTTGGATGGCGATCCGCGTCTCATGGAGCGCGACGGTAAACCGACGACACAAACGACCTCTGCCCTCATCCTCCACGGCGAACCCATCCCCGTCACTCCCAACGAATCCCCCTATATCACCATGAGCCGCCGAATAGCGGAATCTTACAGCGAGCTTCGCGAGCGGTCTTACAGTGAAACGGTCTTACAGCAAAGCGGTCTTACAGCCGAAGGCGGTCTTCTGGAAGCCGATTGGTCGGCTGCCAGTTACTGGTACGAGTACATAGCCATCCATGGTGGCGAGTTATTGTTAGAGGGACTAATAGAAAACTCCCTCCAAGGCGACCGCATCGTCGCTGACCTCTACGCAAAATATTTTGGCGTCCAAACGACTTTCACCCCCGAAGGCGCGAAAATCGTCAATCATTCCGATCGTCAATCAATCGTACCTCGTCAATCGTCAAATCGTCAATTAGAAATCGACTTTTCTAACTGTCCGGATCTCTATCCCGCCATCGCTCTTACCTGTGAACGCCTCGGAATAGAGCTCCTTGCCACCGGCACCGACCGTCTTCGTTTCAAGGAGTCCGACCGTCTCGAAGCCGTCCGTCTTCACGAAGTCCGCAACGACCACCGTATGGCGATGGCGCTTTTGGCGGCAGATTTTCCGGTCTCTGAATCCGAACAAACCTGCATCGCCAAAAGCTATCCCCAATTCCCCGAAATATACCGTCGAATAACGACTGTCGAACGACGGTCAAACGACGGTCAAACGACAGTCAAGGCTTGCGTCAGTGCTCTGTCGGTTACCCACATTACCCCTATTCGAGGTGTCAACGATGACCATTTAGGCAAAAAACATGCCCTCTCCAAACTCATCCACGCCGCCACGACAGAATACGTCTGGCTCCACGATGATGATGTCGTCTGGCCGCCTGTCTGTCAGCCCGAAGGGCGGTCTGTATTCTGTCAGCCGAAGGCGGTCTGTCAGCATAGCGGTCTTGTAATTTTGCCCTTAAAGATGGAAAGCGAAAGCGACGAGCCATCTTTATTGGAAAAATTACAAATTGCTGAATACGCTGCTATTCAAGAACTTACCATGCGAACCGCCAAGCGCGGTCATGCTGTCATGTGTTCGGGCGCGAACCTCATCGTTCGCCGCGAGGCGTGGCTCGCCTGTGAACCCGATCTTCATCCGGAGATTCCTTCCGGCGACGATATGTTCCTCTTGGAAGCCATGAAAAAACGCGGCTATAAGATCACGGTCATCGACGAACCCGACTTCACCGCCGTCGTTCATCCTGCTCCCACATGGCGTGCTTTCTTCCGCCAGAGAATGCGTTGGGCAGGCAAAGCACCCAAATACACTGACCCGGATATCCTCCGTTGCGGCGCTCTCATCGTAGCCGCTAACCTCCTTCAACTCCTCTGTCCTCTAATCCTCCTGATCAAGTTCCCGATAGAGTACTCTCTCATTCGTCATCGCGAAGCTTTGTACACCATACACCATACTCCGTGGTACGTGGCTCTTTTGCTTGAGCTCCTCTATCCCTTCTACATCCTCTTCTCCCTCCTCGGCGGCCTCTTTCGTCAGAAGAAATGGTAAATGAGATATCTTTTGCTGATAGAGCAAAAAGACACATGCCAGTTTAGGGGTTCTTGGCTTGCAAGAAGAATGAGCATTTGTGTATTATTTTGATGAACTATGGACGAAAATTGAGCAAAATTACTTCAATTTGCAAAAAAAAATAAAGTTTTTTGCTCGAAAATTTGCTCAATTCAAAAAAAAGTAGTACCTTTGCGCGATTTTTCGTGTTGATATGCGGAGAATCCCCGAATTTGAAATAAATATAAAATATATACAACAATGTCAAAAATTTGTCAAATTACAGGCAAGAAAGCCATGGGCGGTTGCAACGTTTCGCACTCGAAACGTCACACGAAGCGCAGCTTTGATGTGAACCTTTTCCGCCGCAAGTTCTACTGGGTAGAACAGGATGTATGGATCGAGCTGAACGTGAGTGCAGCAGGTCTGAGAACTATTAACAAGATTGGCCTCGACAACGCTTTGAAACAGGCGGCTGAGAAGGGCTATCTCTCTTAAACGAAAGGAGTTGAAGTATGGCAAAGAAAAGTAAAGAAGCCCGCGTTCAAGTAATCCTTGAGTGCACAGAGCAAAAAGCCAGCGGAGTTCCCGGAATGTCTCGTTACATTACCACCAAGAACCGTAAGAATACTCCGGATCGTTTGGAGCTCATGAAGTACAATCCCTATTTGAAGAAATACACTCTTCATAAAGAGATTAAGTAATTAACCCCTAATTAGAAAGGCTTAGAACTATGGCAAAGCAAGCGGTCGCAACACTGCAAACCGGTAACTCCGGACGCGCGCACTCTAAGTGCATCAAGATGGTTAAGTCGCCTAAGACCGGGGCTTACATCTTCCAGGAAGAGATTGTTCTCAACGAGAAAGTGAACGAGTTCTTCAAGTAATCGTTCCCTAAATGGGAAAAGAAGTTTCTTAAAGAAAATGACATACAAATTTGTGTATGTCATTTTTTTTTCGTACCTTTGCACTCGCTTTTTGAATACCATACACCGTACACCATACACTATACACCATACACCGTACACCAAAACACCATGCTTGGCATCATCATCAACCCGAAGTCCGGAAAATCTTATTTCCGCGCGCAGCGTATATATTTATGGAAATTGCTGCGTAAGCGTCATGCGCCGTTTGCGTATTGCGTGACCAAATTTGCGGGCCATGCCGTCGAGTTGGCGCGCGAGTTGGTCGAGAAAGGCTATGACGAGATTCTTGTTCTTGGGGGAGATGGTACGCTTTCGGAAGCGATTAATGGTATCATGCGTGCCAACCTGACGCCTGATCAGCGAGCAATGATACAGGTGGGGATTATGCCGCGAGGTACAGGAAACGACTGGGGACGTTTCTGGGGACTGAACAAAAAACATAAGGAATCTCTTCACCGCTTTTTCCGCGGACAGGGACATCCGATAGATATAGGTTGCCTCACTTATTGGCGAAACGGGATAGAGCATCACCGCTATTTCATCAATTCAGTGGGATTTGGTGTGGATTCATTGTGCTGTAAGAAAGCGGAAGTACTGAAGCACCTGATTGGTTCGCATCGTGTGAATTATGTATTCGGTCTCTTCGCTGCTGTAGCGCAGCATAAAGCGCAGCACATGGTCCTGACGGTGGACGGAAAGGAGGCGGTGGACGATTTATTGTTTACGATGAATATCGGAAACGGACCTTTTTCGGGAGGCGGGATACGCCAAAACCCCGAAGCGGATCCTACTGATGGCGTCTTCCATGCGATGTTTGTCAAGAAACCCACGTTCCCTCAAATCATTAAAGCGCTACCGAACCTCTTCAACGGTCGTCTGACCGACTTGCCATTCATCTATCCCCTCGTTGGCAAAGAGATAGAGATCCGATACCGCAAACATCTTCTTTTTGAAGCAGATGGAATACTCGAAAATATCATCGGGCCCTGCAAAGTGACCTGTATCCATCATGCTCTTCAGTTCCGTTGTTGATCCACTTTCCTCTTTCACCTTTCAATTTTCAATTTTCATGAAGCAACAAGGAAGTAATAGAATTTATACCCGCGTGACGGACGAGAACGGTCGTTCGCTCATTCGCGTGGTGGGTACTAACCGCGACGAGAACCGGGCGTTCATCTACATGGCGCGGCATTTTCATGCGCTCGGGTTACCTGTACCCGAATTATACGATGTCAGCGAAGATGAGATGAGTTATACCCAGGAGGATCTGGGAGATATGCTTCTCTTCGATGCCATACGGCATGGACGCGAGACAGGTGTCTTCTCCGAAGACGAATATACCTTATTAGAACGCACGCTACGCGCCCTCGCGCACGTGCAGGTTGAGGGGGCGCGCGATTTCGATTGGAACATCTGTTTCCCCGTTCCCGCGTTCGACGAGCGGTCCATCCGCTGGGACCTCAATTATTTCAAATACTGCTTCCTCAAAGCTACCAAGATTGAGTTCTCCGAACCCAAATTGGAAGACGATTTTGACCATTTGGTCTTTACTCTTTTAGCGAGAGAAACGAGCGGTCTTTATTCTTTGAACGAGCAGAGCGAGTGGGCTTTTTTATACCGCGATTTCCAAAGCCGAAATGTCATGATTCGTGACGGCCAACCATACTTCATAGATTTTCAGGGAGGTCGTAGAGGTCCCACGCAATACGATGTGGTCTCTTTCCTATGGCAGGCAAAAGCGAACATCCCACAGACCCTTCGCAACAAACTGATAGATGCTTATTTGGACGAACTCAAAAAACTTCAGCCAAGCTTGGCTGAATCAGCGTGGCGTGCTGCGTTACCGCATTTTGTCTTGTTGCGAACCCTTCAGGTGCTCGGAGCGTATGGTTACAGGGGTTATTTCGAACGTAAACCCCATTTCCTGGAGTCGATACCATTGGCGCTGAAGAACCTGCATGAACTATTTGAAAAGAAAACGGAGTTACAAACCCAATATCCTTATTTATATGCTATCAGTAACGATTTACTCGTTCTCGTTTAAGAAGGGAATCCCGTCCGACGATTCTGGCAATGGAGGCGGTTATGTCTTTGATTGCCGTTCTACGCATAATCCCGGTAAATACGATGAATATAAGTCCCTCACAGGACTGGATCAACCTGTGATTGATTTTCTTGAGAAAGACGGTGAGATACTCTCTTTCCTGGAGTCTGTTTATAAGCTTGTCGATCATCATGCGGAGCGCTTCATCGAACGTGATTTTACGAACCTCCAGGTAGCGTTTGGTTGTACCGGAGGACAACACCGTTCTGTTTATTGCGCAGAGCATCTGGCGCAGCATCTCAAGGAGAAGTACAATGTTCGTATTCATCTGATTCATAGAGAAAGGGGGATTGAACGATGGTTGGAGTGATTTTTTGTGCCGGTCTGGGTACACGTCTCAAACCGCTTACCGATACGATACCAAAGGCGCTGGTACCTCTTGCGGGAAAGCCCCTCCTTCAATGGCAGGTGGAGAAACTGCGGGATGCCGGTATAACCGATATCATTGTCAATGTGCATCATTTCCCGGACATGATCATCGATGTCGTCCGCACTAACGAAGGGTGGGGGAGTAACATCCTCATTTCCGACGAACGCAATCAACTCCTGGAAACGGGCGGAGGACTGAAGAAAATTATAAATGAACAATTAAAAATTTTCAATAATCCTATTCTTGCCTGCAACGTGGATATCCTCTCGAATATTGATCTCCGTGCGTTGATCAGCGCCTATGAGCGTACGGGAGTCAGCCAGTTGGTGGTTTCCGACCGTCAGACCCAACGATATCTCTGTTTTGACGAGCAGAATCATCTTTGCGGATGGACGAATATCGCTACCGGAGAATTGAAAGGGCGAGACGGATGTCATCTCGCCTTCAGCGGCATGCAGATACTAAATACCGGGATTCTGTCGCTTTTGAAGGAGATGAAAGAGGATAAATTCTCCCTCATAGATTTCTATTTACGCAACATGCAGCATATGCCTTTGCACGCCTTCGTACCGACTAATTATCGGATGATGGATGTCGGCAAAATCGACCAAATTGAGGAGGCTGAGGCTTTTGCAGAGAGCTTATAAGCAAAAAATGAGGGTGTAAGTGCATTTTTTTGCCAAAATATTTGGTCATATCAAAAAAAAGCAGTACCTTTGCACCCGCTTTTGAGATAAGCGAGTCTCCCTAGCTCAGTTGGTAGAGCAACTGACTCTTAATCAGTGGGTCGAGAGTTCGAGCCTCTCGGGGGACACAAAAGGACATCCATTAGGGTGTCCTTTTTACGTATGTTTAATAATGTAATAGGGGATATTGAGTGCCTCTATTTCTGCTTCATATCGCTGAAAGAGTTCCATTCGGATGGCATCTGAACCATTCGATCGGGCGGGGTCGGGTATCCAAGGCAGATCCGGATAGGTCAGCAGATAAGTGTCCATCGGGTACTGCCGGATAGCTTCGTTGAACCATTCAGGAACGCACCCGAACGCATAATCAAACCATACTTTTGTCACGATGAGTTCGGTGTCGAAGAAATAAACGCTGTCGGATGGCTGATTGCTGATAGCCGCCAATTCTTCCACTTGATACCTCGCGATGCTGCATAACTCCTCAAAAGTGACGTCAGTGCTCCCTTTCTGCTCCACGTACGTGCGCGCGTACTCGGGCACGTACGTTCCTTTATACCTGCGCGCGAGGTAACGGGCTAATGAACTCTTACCCGTACTCTCCGGTCCGATGATGCCTACTTTATACACCCTCTCATCCTTTCATCTTTCACCTTTCATCTTTCACCTTATCTCGTGAGCATAAGCTTGATGTTCAAGCCCACGTTGTCAGCCTTAACGGGATAAGAGGACGAGATAAGCGGTGTTGTGCCCTGATGGTCATAGAAGAGCTGAATATTGATCTTCTGACTCAACACATAGTCAGCGGAGATCTTGATAGCCAGCACTTTATTACCCGACGAAGCCTGTGACAGACCTCGGTCGTAGTCCATGCTACCTCTCTCCGGCAGTGCGGTCGGGATCTTACGGAGAAGCATCTTCACGTCCTTATAGGAGAAATCAACCTGTAACTTGAGGTCATTGCTTACTTTCTTCTCTCCACCGTCTTTGCCTTTACGTATGAAATTGAGGTTCTTCACCGTATAACCGGCTCCGACTACGAATTCAGATGTATGACCTTCGGTTAACTGTGCTGAGGTCACGTTCAACGCCAAGTTGCGTTGTTTGCGGTACTCCGCCTTGAAATTGAGCGAGTTTTTCATCGTCATGTTCAATCCGATGAGCGGTGCAAAAGCCTCAGTCAACGTCACATTGCTGATGTCATATGCTGAGCTTGGACGAGGTTTGTCGTTCGTCACGTCTCGCACAAAACCGATCATTTTGTTGCTGCCGTCTGCTCCTACCCAGGTTGAATAGCTGCCGAACGACGAGATAGCGTACTTACAAGTGTAAGCGTGCGTCAGGGTGATGGATTTGAAGTGATCTTTCATCCACGGCAGTCGTCCCAGACCATCGTACGTCACGGACCAGTTAGGCAGCATCTTGAGGATACCCAAGAATGGATTGAGGCTGATAGACGAAGCGCTGCGACCCGTGTAGGCGGCGAGGAATGCCGGTACAAGCACATCGGCGGAGTTAGGACTGACCGTTCCGTGTTTGATAGGGTCATATGGTACGCCTTCTGTCAAATGGCTCAAGAATCCTGTGGTCGGCATGATGATGCCTTCGTATTGACCTTGAACCCGATCGGTCAGCTCAATACGGTTCTCCAGGAAACGGTCGTAAGTGCTATTCGCGAAGTTCTCCTCCTGATTGCCGATACGGCTGAAAGCTGTTCCGATAGCGCATTGTGTGATATTGAACGAGCCTGTTACGTTTTCTTGGAACTGCTCGTAACTATAAATTGTAGAGGTCGATTGTGCGTAGTAACGCTTACCGGTTAACTGCACTTTGAGTCCCGGAAGCGGTTCGAGTGTCAACTTGATATCCAGATCCTCTGTATGCGCACGAGTAGCGGGTTGAACCACTGAGGTATCGCCGGATAACCAGCCGTTTTCCTTTGCGCGCTCCAACATATTTCCAGGTATGAAACCGAACGCAAAATCAAAGCCCGGTGCGTATCGTCCGTTCACACGTGACTGGCCCATGAATCCTGCCTCCGGAGCAAATCCCGGTAGCGTCATTGAGTTAGTCTCGCGATAAGTGATTTGTAACTTACGAAGCATCGTACCGAGGTAAGTGAACATATCGCCTGTCACTTGAGCCGGTGTCCGTTTGTTCGGGTCCCGGGTAGTGACGGTGATCGTGGCTACATCGCAATCCGCTTTCGGTGTAATCGACACTTTGGTGTTGCCTTCGGGATGGAAAGATACCGGTACGCGCTTACCGGTCGAGTCTGCCACACTCACAATCAGCATCTCGCTATTCAGACGGTGGGTTACTTCGATCGCCTCGCCTTTCTTCAGTGAGGCTGTTTGCGTATAGGTCTTCGGCTTGAACGTGCGTCGGGATCCTCTACCCGAGTATAGTTGAGTGATTTGTTTCCAGTATTTGGATTTGCCGTACCATGTCTCGAAATTGATACCTCCGTCCACCTGCCAAGTCTGCAACGAACTGACAGTGTTACCTCTGTTTTCGCCGCTTCCGGTGGAGGCAGCGTTACGAGTCCAGTTATAGTTCGCGTTGTACGATGCGTTCGCCGTGAACGGATCCAGATAGGGGATGCGGTTGAACGGCACGTTCCAGCTGGCAGTGAAGACCTGCTGGTAAGCGTATGGCTTACCGAACCGAGCTAACGAACGCTGGATAGTATCTTTCCATGCTGCGTATTTGTCGTGGATGAACTCATCGTCGAAATACTGGCTCTTCAAGATCTCCGGTGTGTACTTACCCTCGTCGATGATGGCGTTCATGGATGATTGGAAAGTGAACTTCATGTTCTTCGTCAGGTCGTATTTGATGTCCACGTTCCGATCCCAAGTGAAGTCCTTGCTATAAGTCAGATCCATCGCTTGAGCAGTTGCTTCGCCCGCGAGGTCGCGCATTTTCATGTGACTGAAAGTACGGTGCATGTTCATGTTGAATGCCCATGATTGCGGCAGGTAATAGAAATTCAACTCCTTGAGGGCTTTCACTTTCTGTACTTTCTCGACCTTGCTGAACGGTTCCCAGGGTTTCGGGTTGAAGTTATACGCGTATTGGAACGAACCCTTATGATCGGTTGTGTAATTGGTCTCTATCTCCGGCGAACGTTCGGACTGCTTGTTGTAAGAGGCAGATACGGAGAAGTTAGCCGGGTCGATGAACAGGTCGCGTTTCTTTGTGTAGTGTTGGTCGAGTTTCATGTTCGTGGCAGAGAAAGACAGCGACTCATGTACGGTGTTGGTCATTGCTGCGATTGAATCGCGCTCACGCTTGGTTTCGTATGTACTCATCGTCTCCGACAACCGCACATCGGTATCCAGAGGGTCGAACTCCGGACTCGTCTTGTCCTTGCTGTACGATACGTACAGCGGTAACTGGATCTTTGCTTTCTCCGGTAACAGACGACCTGCTTCCAATGCTGCACTGACGGATATCTGGTAGAAATTATCCATGTTGCGGTCCATCACGTTAGCTTCGATAGAACCGTAACCTGCCGTTTCCAAGTGTCCTGCTACGTTCACCTGTGCGATGTCACTGATTGCCAGCGATGCGTTCGCTTGTGCGGCTACACCGCCTTGCTCGTTGAACTGACTCAAACGTAACTCGTTTACCCATACCTCACCGCCTACTACGCGCTGACCCGTGTTGCGCACACCGATCATGATGCTTGATATATCTTCCAGCGTCGGGTTTCCGAGAACGGTCACTTTGTTATTTCCGTCGTACTGCTCGTAGCGTTGGGTGTTGCTTACTCCGTCATTGCCTGCACGCCGCGCTTTGTTACGAGCCGTCTTGGTCTCAGGGAAGATAGAGAGGTTAAAATCGAACATGTTCTCTTTCGGCCAAACGATCTCGCGATCCGCTTCTGAGTTGTTGTTATATATTCCCGGAGCGGTCAACTTCAGCGGAATCTCATATTCGTAGTAGTTGTTCTTCAAGTCGCTACCCATTCGGATGAAGCAACTTAACTCGCCGTCTGCTAATTCCGTCCAGTTGGGGTTGTCGGTGGTGAACTGCTCGGCGTGAACAAACATCTGCAATTTTTTGTATTGACGCATGTCATAGCTGACGTTCTTGTACATCGCGCGTGCGTCGCGCGGACCTATTTTGTTCACGCGCATGGACATCGCCTGCTCGTTCTGCGCGATGAGTTGCGCCTGACCCGGATCAGTCTGACGACTCACGCCCGGAGGGAGCACGTAGTTAATCGGCCATCTGGAACTGTTCTCCTCGATGTTCACGGTCTGAATACTCATCGTCGTTGTGTCGGTGATCGGCAGGCTGGTCGGCTCCAAACTACGCGTGTACTGACGCCATTCACCGCGCACAAGGTCCATCGTCGCAAAACGGAGCACCGTCTCGCGGCTAAAACCGGTCATGTACATACGCATGAACCGGATGGATTTCCAGTTACGGATAGAACCCACTTTGGTCACGTTGTCTCCGCGGAGAGGTATCTTGAACTGATACCACGTCACATCTACCGTCTGACCATTCCGCAGGGCTACTTTGCTGATTTTCTTCTCGGTGATGTTCTGCCTTCCCACCTCTAACATGTCCGGACGAAGCGACACTTCGTATTGGAAATAGCGCTCGTACTCATTGAGCGTGTTGTCCTGGTTGATGTCCTCAATATCCGGTTGCAGCGTAGCTGCCGTTCCATAACTTTCCGTCTGCTGCTCGGTTGCGGGAGAGTTGCCTTGTGTACCGTTATAGTGTTTATAGCGGTCCATGATGCTTACCTCGTCGCGGTCGTAATCCGAGCCGCGGAAGAAATGGTAGTTATCGCCCGCAGGGTCATTGAGCGGAGAGTACGAATCCGATTCCCATTGCTGCAGAACGCTACCGCTCACTTTCATACGCAGCTGATCGATGAACTTCTTATAAGCGGGCCATTCTTTCTCTTGATTGTCATTCAGACCATTCAGACCGACATCTTGTCTCGCACGCGCACCGCTTTCGTTGCTGAATGCCGTCGTCGTGCTTGTGGTACGAGGTACTAAACCCCATGGTGTGCTCTCTACACGACCTTGGTCGCTGTCGGAAACAGGCATTCCGTGCTCAAATGCTTTCTTGCCGTCTCGCAAGATATCTTCGCTCACGTCACCTAAGTTGATGTAAAGTTTGCCGTAGTCCCCGGGCTGCAGGTCGGGGTTCGTCAGGGTCGGATCCATCAGCCAGAACTGGATGTACTCGATGTTCGCTTTCTCGAAATCCGTATTGTCCAACCGGCGCATGATTCCACCCCAACGGCTCTTCGGATTGATCAACTTACCGTCCGGACCGATCTCATCCGCGCTGATGTTGTATTGTCCGCGCTCTTCGGGGTAATAAGCCAAGTTGAGAACCGGCAGTTTCGTATCCACATTGCTTGCCTCCTGACGGTTCGGATACACCTCGTCCTGATAAACGATACGAGTCCTATGGTCACTCAGTGCCTCTAAGTCATTGCGGATGTGAGCAGGTGTGTTTGACTGCGGATAGCCGAAAATAGGATCCACAGTGTACCATGCCAGATGTGCACGGTTCTTGTTGTACCCGATGGTGTCGCGGGTGATGTTGATGTGCGATTCAGGGAAGACATCCGGCGTGGAAGCAAGGAACCAGTAACTCGGATAGTGTATGTCGATATTCGTCGTTGTACTCTCGAAATCATCAATATACGCCGTTCCTGCCGATCCCACATCGTTCGTGTGACCCGGGATGAGGTGTGCAAACTCCGCGTTGATGGCGAAGGTTGAAGGAGCAGTCGCGGTGATCCATGGAATCTTGTCAATCGCGTTGGTCAACCATTGCATCTCGGTCTTCCAGCTTCCGTTCAGACCCCAGATCGTATTGGCTAAGGGCTCCGAACCCGTGTTTACTTTAGTGGTCAGCGGACGTTCACGCATATGCATCACCGTTCCGCCTATCGTCAGGTCTTTGTTGAATTCGTATTCTAAATGCACGCCGAACAAGCTCTTGCGCTGCATTGAGAAAGTGCTCTGGTTCTCCAACTTCACATCCACGTTCGTACCCGATTCCAAGATAGCTGTGTTCAGAATAGTTACCGTTCCCATCGTGTAATCGACCGTGTAATCGACGTTCTCTATCAGTGTGGCACCCCCTGCAGTCACGGTTACCGAGCCGCGTGGCACGTTCATCGCACCCAAACGGATCTCGCTGCTATTCGTACCTTTGTACTTACCCGTTAAGCGGAACTTATTCTTCTCTGTCATCTCTTGCGCTACCACGAGCGTTGAGTCGTACAACTCCGGGAAACAGTATTTGTTCACCAGCCTCTCGTCATCCTCTAACACTTTAGCCAAGTGGTCACCGAACGGTTCCAGCACAGGGAAGATGATCTTTCCGCTACTCGAGAGAATGGTCATGCCTTCCAGAAAGTCGAAACGACCATCAGGGTTGGCGTTGTGCTTCTGATCCAAACGGTCCAGGTTCATCACACGGATGAGCTGTTTGCCGTTAATAGGACCCTCGTTCAGGTATTGCATGTCCGTTCCGATGGAGTCGTTACGGTAGGTTACGTATAATTCGAACTTCTCCGAATTGATGCTCGTCGCGCCTAACGAGTAGATGTTCTTCATCATCAAATCCCATGTGCCGCGACCTTTCACTGTCGGGGCATTCGCGGTGCTTTTCAGCAATTTTAATGCTACCGCAGGCATATTGCCCGAACGAATACTACTCGAGTCCTGCATCTGGTCTGTCGAGAACTCACCTACCTGATAGATCTGACCGTTATACGAGTACTCGTATGCTACTGCAAGCACCTCGTCCTGGTTCAGAGCACTCTTGAGCGATATATATCCCAACGCACTATTCAGCGTATATTCGCTGCTGGTCAGTAACCGGGCGGACTCTACTTTCTCGTAGTCCACGCCTCCGTTCAGATTTGTTCCGTCCAAGTCAAATATCTGTCCGAGAACCGTGCTCGTTTTATCCAATTGGCGGAACGAAGAGTTTGCCTGCAACTCCGGATATAAGCTGTTCGCTTTGTTGTCCGGCGCAGCACTCGGCGTGCCGCTCCAATGTAACTGTGTGTGACGGCTGTTTTCACCAAGGTCCGCAAAAGCCACAATATTACGGGCTTGGTCGTAGTTACCGCGTTTATTGGTGATCCAAACCTCTATCTTGTTGATCGTTACGCCCGAAGAGATATACGGC
>Ga0256407_10000613_pt1 | contig 82243 bp, 75 predicted proteins | sample RumenRJG_04DNA_FD_193489 | JGI IMG/M metagenome (GOLD analysis project Ga0256407, IMG submission 193489) | Bovine rumen microbial communities from Lethbridge, Alberta, Canada - RJG_04 | ecosystem: Host-associated > Mammals > Digestive system > Stomach > Rumen | place: Canada: Alberta... | reverse complement strand
GCGCCAAACCTTTATACTGCGCGTTGAAATTCTTCTCTGCCAACTGTAATGCACTCGAAATGTCCTTCGTGTAAATATCTACTTGTACTCCTTCCTGTTTCGGACTCATCATCGTCAAAACCGATTCGTCCACATAGTTGTCAATCAGCAGGATAGACTTTTTAGCCGACTTGATTAACCGTTCAACCAACTCATAGGCATCATATATCTGCCCGTCCACAAAGATTCCTTCACGAGGTGGCAAAGCCGCGTGTACAAAATATTCTATCTGCTGCTCCGCTTTAGTCATCCTTTGTTCTAAACGTTCGAATCGGTTGCTAACGGCATAACCTTGTCGCAAATATTGATTAAGTACTTTTGTCGCCCACTGACGGAATTGTGTACCACGTTTGCTTTTTACCCGATAGCCTACTGAGATTATCACATCCAAATTGTAACATTGCACTTGACGGGTAACCTTTCTGCCTCCTTCATGTTGAACTATTAAGAAATTCTTAACAGTTGCCTCTTTGGTGAGCTCCTCTTCTTTGAAGATGTTACGGATGTGCATGCTAATATTCGGTATCGTCGAGTCAAACAATAATGCCATTTGTTGCTGCGTCAGCCAAACCGTTTCATCAGCAAGTTGCACATCCAGATGGACGGCATTGTCGGCGCTGCTATACACCACCACGTTTTCCGTGCTATTATATGTCGCTATTTCATTTGGCATTTGTCTTCTTTTCTTATGAGCCTAAACCATTCCATTTATATTCCCACGCTGAGGAGCATGACCATCAGCAGGGAGAGAAATAGTTTTAATCGTCTTAGCCCCTACGAGGCACGATTGCTACTCATAATGTTGAGTTTTTTAGTTAATAAAAAGTTAATTATATTAGTTTGATTGCTTAATCATGCTACTGCCAAATGGCGACGCTTAAGAGCGGCAAGCACACATGCCGAAGCCATAGGATTTAGTCCACGAAAAGTAGTACGGCGTTTCAATTCCTCAAGAGGCATTTCCAATAACACCTTAGCGATGCACTCATCAGCAAAAGAATTACTTACTACATTTACTCCCGTAAAATCCAATACCACGCGCTCATCTTGTTGCAAAAGCGGCAATAATCTTTCTCGTACGACTGCCCCTAATTGGCGCGTACCCAAATTCTCTCCATATTCTCTAAAAACAAATGTTACCATAGCTGCTCTAATTCGTTGTCGTTTAAAAATAATGTATCAAATTCATCCGTCACATCGGTACGATAAGCAACCACTTCTTGCGGATCTATTTCCTTATCGGTTTGAAGTTGCATATAAACGATTGTACCCTGCCAAAAATCACTTTCTTTTGTTGATATGACCCCATCGATTACTTGCATTGCGTGGTTTCCGGAACGAACCTCAAACTTCAGGCCTACTTTTTGATCAAGCAATGAGGTGGCATATAAACCAAAGCCCATCCCCGCGCCATCTGTTACGTTGTCTTCAATGCAAAGTTTTAATGCTTCTGCTTCTGATAAAGTACGATATTTCTCATTTTTTGCCAAGGATGCCTGTACCCCTATTCCATCGTCTGCAATCAGAATACTCAGTGTATGAGCCTTTTGATTATAATGCGTTAACACCGTGCCCAGTTGTTTGTCTGTGTGTATAATAACATTATCTAACATCTCATAGAAGCAATAACTAAATGCATCCAATACCGTTTTCTCAATATCCATATGTCGCATCAGGATTTGCACCACATGTCGATAGACAGCATCAATGGTCTTCTCATCGAACACATCTATCGTCACGTCCTCCTCTGCTGCAGGAAAGTATTGTTTTATGAGACTTGATAGGTTCATTACTTCTTATTTCATTAATTCGCGGCAAAGTTACAAAATATCTTTGATATTTGCAAATTCTTTTGCGGTTATTTTCATTTTGTCACCAAAATCGCTGGTTTTATGAGATTCAAACTATCTCCACTATCCGATGCTGAGCATCACCATCAGCAGGGAGAGAAATAGTTTAATTCGTCTTAGCCCTACGAGGCAGATTGCCTCTCATAATGTTAAAATTTTAAAGTTAAACAAAAAGTTAATTATATTATTGATTTGTTGCTAAAGTTTTGATAGTTTTGGCTTATTAACATATTCTATCACCCATGACGGGACTTCGTCACTCTTATAAATCATTTGTCCGCTTTCAGCATCATATTCCGCTACCCATTGATACTTATTTTCGCTATTGTCAAAAATATAGGCTCTATCTGATAAAAGAATAGCATCTCGTAATTGCTTTAACGAACGATAATAACGTGATCGAATCTTATCTAACGGCACATCATGTCCTCCCTCTTGCACTCGCGTAGCCACACGCCCCACATTAATCTCAGGAGAAGAAGTAGAGACATAGTACAAATACACTTTAAAACCTTTCTCCTTGGCTGCACGCATTAAATTCAACTTGCTTTCGTGTGACATAACCGTTTCTATAGTAAAAGTCACATTCCCTTTTTTATCCAATAATTTTCTTCTAATAAAATCAGCCACATGACATGCCAAATAGGAATCTACTTTTTCTCCATCTATCACGATAATCGAATGGTCTCTATAAAGTAAATTATCAGCTTTGCATATACCTTTTTTTTGTTCCACAAATGGCACATATTCAGACAAAAAATCATCCCAATTCAAATTATCAATCCCATAGGTAGTAACATTCAAAAACTTCTTCTCTCTCAATTGCTTTTCAATCTCATCTGCATTCACAAAAACACCCCAGTGAAAAGTTTTTGTTTTCAGGAGATCGGCATATACCGAAGACTTTCCTGAGCCATTAGGCCCTGCTATTATACGCAGACGCTTCGCCATAATTTATTTTAGAACCACCGTTCTTAAATTGACTTTAACTTTTGGAGCAACAGAACCAATAGCCGTTTTTCCCTCTTTAGTCACTCTGTATATTGTTTCTCCGCGAACCACAGTTACCGGGATATTCGCACGTCGAGCCGAGAGATAACCAGATGATGGTTTACCCACCATTTTTTCTATCATCTTATTTTCCCGTCTTTCTACTATACTCATAATGTTAAAATTTTAAAGTTAAACAAAGTTAATTATATTATTGATTTGTTACAATCTGGCTTGGATCGTTTTAATCTGCGAGGAATCCATTTGCGTAAAGGCGAAAAGGCGTTTGCCTGCATCTTTGAGCGATGCGCCTATTAAATAAATCGTTTCTTCGTCGATTATCAAAAATCTGTCGTGGCAAATGGATGTCGTATGGAGCGCCAAACCTTTATACTGCGCGTTGAAATTCTTCTCTGCCAACTGTAATGCACTCGAAATGTCCTTCGTGTAAATATCTACTTGTACTCCTTCCTGTTTCGGACTCATCATCGTCAAAACCGATTCATCCACGTAATTATCAATCAACAGGATAGACTTTTTAGCCGACTTTATTAACCGTTCAACCAACTCATAGGCATCATATATCTGCCCGTCCACAAAGATCCCTTCACGAGGAGGCAACGAAGTACGAATAAAGAAATCTACTTTGTTTTGCAGTTCATGTATTTGTTCCGTGTGCTCTTGTAATTTGTTATCTATCCGTTGTTCCATGTACCGGATATGCGGATTGAGGGCATAACCACGCAACAGATAATCTTTCAGCACCCGTGTCGCCCATTGACGGAAGCGCGTTGCATTAGCACTATTCACTCTGTAGCCCACTGATAATATGGCATCCAGATTATAAAACATCGTGCGGTACTTCTTTCCATCTGTGGCAGTATTTTCCAAAATGGAAATAACTGAATTTTTATCAAGTTCCCCCTCTCGGAATATATTTGCAAGATGTTTAGAAATAGCGGGTATCTGCACTCCAAACAGCGTAGCTATTTGTTGCTGCGTCAGCCAAACCGTTTCATCAGCGAGTTGCACATCCAAATGGACGGCATTGTCGGCGCTGCTATACACCACCACGTTTTCCGTGCTATTATATGTCGCTATTTCATTTGGCATTTGTCTTCTTTTCTTATGAGCCTAAGCCACTCCATTTCATTTCCCTCTTTAACAAACAAAAAGAAACAAAACCATATAATCGTTCTGTTTCTAAAGCGCATATTTCCCGTCTACGGACATCAGCCCGGGGGTAAAATACTGATATGTAGTAGTTTGCTTCATACAAAAGTAGTGTCTTAACCGTTGGTACTTCTGTTTTTTTCAAAATCTGCGGCAAAGGTACAAAAAAAAATTTATATATGCAAGTGTTTGAACAAATAAATTTCATTTGTCATCAAAATTCCGTTTTTAATCGGGTTCAAACAGAAGGTCAAACGGTAAGCAACACGCAAATTGACCTTGACTTGCTTCCGACTTGCTTCCGATTTGCTTCCGTTTTGCTTCTGTTTTGCTTCCGAACAAGTACTTTATAAATACAAGATAACAAGCGAATTACGCCAAATAGCGATTTCGAAGAATATTCAGGTCGGCAGACGAGAGACAAAGAATCGTATGGAGATACTCCGTCATGCCGCCAAACTCACTATCAATGAGATTCAAAGTTTTGATAAAATTAGGGGTCGAGACACCCATAAACGCCTGTATGACTGCCATTTCCGCTTCTCCTCCGCCACGTGCAATCACATCCGCATTGAGTTTATTAACCAACGGGCGATAGGCCGTATTGGACAATTCAAAATCGGCTATCACGGTATCTCTATCCACGCCCAAGGCGAACATCAGGAAGGCTGCACCCCATCCCGTCCTGTCTTTTCCCTGCGCGCAATGCCAGAGGATACCTCCATCTTCCGGAGCCTCAATAATCAGCCGCAGGAAAGCAGCATACTGGAGTTGGGAGAACTCCGAGCAGATTAACGACGGGTACATATTCGCCGCCATCATCTGCACCTCCGGATAGAAGGAATAATTGACAATATGTTTGTCCAGTTCCAGAAACGCCTCGTCGGGAATAGGTTTACCGGTTTGCTGCTCTGCCCGCATGTCGATAGTAGGCAGCAGATGATGCTGTACACCCTCTATCTCACGATCCGGCACAGCTTCAAACTCACCTAACGAACGGAAATCAAAAATACGGCAGAGGTTAAACTCGCTCTTCAGGCGCGCCACGTCCGCATCCGTTGCATCATGCAGATGGGCAGTACGCAACAGACGCCCCGGACGAATAGGTCTTCCTCCTGCACCGACGATACCTCCAAGGTCGCGGGCGTTAATTATATTTTCAAAGATTATATCCACAATGTTGAGAATAGATGATTACGCAAAGACCTCATCGATCAGCCGCACGAACTCTTGGTATGCGAAAGTGCCGGAGAGTTCACTCAGCGAATCAGCGAGTCCGCGGTAATGCCATTCATGCGAGGCTTTGTCCTTCACATGGAAGATTGACCAGAGCGCGTCCCCTTTCTCCTTATAATCGCGCGCAATGGCGCGCATGTTACTGAGTTTATCCCCCATCGCTACTACTTTCGCGTCATGGGGCGCCGCTGCGAGCCGGTCTATCGCCGCTTGCTTGCGGGCATGCCATGTCTCTTCCTCATTCTGACCGTCAAACAGCACTCCGTCAATCTGGTCACTCTCGGCATGCACGAGGCGGGCGATCCGCTCCCCAAACATCTCACGCAACTCATCTACCGTGACTTCCGTATCTTCAATCACGTCATGCAATGCCGCTGCCGCTAACAGTTCCTGATCGGGCGTGATAGTAGCTACAATCTCCATCGCCTCCAAGGGATGAACGATATAAGGAAAACCCTTACCGCGCCGCTCGGTATTATGATGCGCCTTGACGGCGAAGATAATCGCGCGGTCCAAAAGCTCTGTATCAAGATATTTATTGGCCATCAGTATTCAGCATTCGGAATTCAGTTATCAGAATTCAGATTAGTAAATCGTTCCTTCGAGCATTGCGCGGAACTGAGGCATCGGGCAATGCGTGTCCCGCTCCACCATGATGGTCTTCAAGCCCGCATAGATACGCACCTCTTTCTCAATCTGCTCGAGGTCTGCATCGGGTCCGAAATACTCGCGTGCGAACGCATCCCAGAAACGTCGCGCGGTCGCATTGGACATATGGTTCACCTCACGGGTCCACTCCTCGTTATTGAGGCAACAACAGAGATAAACCATTCCCAGGTCAAACATATAATAACCATAGCAGAAATCACCCAAATCGATGAAATACTGCTTTTTAACGCCGTCTTGGATGGCAAAGATACCATTTCCGAACTGCAAGTCTCCATGAATAGCCGTGTCAGCCTCCGGCGCCGCAGCTATGAAATCGCGCAGCTTGGTTTTCTGCTCGGGGGTAAAGTCAGGATTCTTCTCTAACATATCATAGAGTCGCTCCTTCACGGACTGGAAACGATCGGTAGGCACATGGGTTGCATGCAAGTCCTTACACATCCGCGCAAACTCCCTCGCGTAGTCCTCCGTATGCTCCGGATCGTCACCGCAGGCACGGGCATAGGATTTCTTACCATCTATTCGCTTGAAACGGATACCTACCTGCTTACCGTCCGTTACAAGGTCTCCGGGTTCAGGCGTAGGTATTCCCAACTCATACACTTTGCGCGCCACATCCAGTTCCAACTCTGCCGCCTCGAAATTACGGAAGTAGAGTTTGAGCATGATAGACGGGTCCTGCTTATGGTTATAACTGGCTCCGTTGGCTCCTTCGCCGGTACGGATATAATCGTTGAGATCAATGTTTATCATAATAATTGACGTTACAGATTTATGATTAAAGATTTATGATTGATGCATAAACGGAAGCGCGGAGGCTTGTTCGAATGTCAGCTCGGCAATTGCCTCATTCTGACTATTATGGCCGTTCAGAGCATCGAAAAGACGCACCAGTCCTATTTTTCCGCCACCTGATCTGAGAATACATACGATACATATATTCTGCAATCCTACCGCCGAAGAGATGATATCGAAGTCGGTATTACCGAGTTGATGGCGAGCCAGACGATAAGCGTCATCCTCGTATTTCTTGATGAGCCTGCTCACATCGCCGAGGGTGTTACAGCCCAGCGCTTTGAGGACAGGCAGATAGCGGATAAGGGGTGCTTCCTGTATCTCCGCCTGATTAATCGCGGCAATGCGTTTATTGAGGGCATCGAGCGGACGCGCCTGGAGATAACTGCGGAACGTATCGCCATCCAAGAGCACATCGTCCAGTTTGCCGTTTTGGACGAGTTGCTGCACACGACGCCGATAGTCATTGAGCTCCGTACGAATGCGGCTGAACTCATCGTCCACCATCTCCAACATTCCTGCCAACCTGTTCATTTGACGCATATACACACGCGGGATCTCCACACCGGACTTATATCCGGTATCATGATTGATCGCCGCCCACGCATGTTGCAGAGTAGTACGGAGTTGCAGTTCGAAACGGTACGGATAATTCGGCAAACGGCAGATATAATGCAGTGAGTTATAGCCGAAGCTGTCGAGCTGATGCAGTTTGCGCTTATCCACGGAGTTATTCCAATCGATCTCAAAGAGCTGCTCCGCCATGGCCGCAATACGGTCCACATCATCCGTATAAAAAGTGACGATACGCGCACCAAGGACATCCGTGATATCGCTAAGCGAATCATATTTGGCACCCTTGAGCGCTAATTTACCCGCCAGACTCTCTTCGGTCTTGACACGCGCTTCTACCGCCGTCACCACTAACCCATTTCGATCCAAAGCGTCGCGCAACACAGCGAGCACCTCTTTCCGCATCGCCTCAAAAACAGGCAATGCCTCGCGGTACTCATCCATGATTAACTCGCAATGTAAGTCCAGCGCTTCCATTATTGTATCTCAAAAAGACTGATGAATCCGGTCATCATGAACACCTGACGGATATCGGCGCTGATATTACGCACGATCACTTTGCTGCCATGCGCGGCTGCTTCCTTGCGGATGCCAAGGAAGATACGCAGACCCGATGAAGAGATATATTCCAGTTGGCTGCAATCCAGAATAATCTCACGGTCCGAAGCCTCCATCAAAGGCTTAACGGCTTCTGCGGTAGGAATAGCCGCAGCGGTGTCCAAACGGCCAACGAAAGACGCAATCAATTGATTGCCATTTGATTGAATGATTGTATTCATATAGATATGATTTATTTTTGCAATTTATTTATAGGTTTTTGACGAGGGTAAGGATATTCTTCTCCTCTTTGCGTTCATACTGCACCTCGGACATAATCTGGCGCACAAGGTGAATTCCCAATCCTCCTATCTCGCGTTCCTCTGCGGATAATGAGATATCCACTTCGGGTTTTTGGGTGGGATCAAACGGAATACCGCTGTCGGTGATTGTGAATACCGCACGGGAATCAGCCGTCTGAGGGTCAATCATTTTTGCGAACTCCACCAGCACCGAACCATGATGTCCGGGATACGCATAGAGCATGACGTTCGTCACCGCCTCTTCGATAGCCAGATTAACGGGCATCAGCAGTTCTACCGGCAATCCTATTCCCTCCAGCCATTCAGCAAGCGTCGGAATCTGCTGTATATCGTTGCGCATGTAGAGAGCGGGATATTGATAGCGGATAGCGAGCATGGTGAGATCATCGCTCTGCTCTGCTCCAGCCACAAATAAGTTGACATCGTTTTGCACATGTTCTATCACTTTGCGCGGACAAGATTCCGATATCGTCTGCAGCGATTTTATCATCCTCTCGTCGCCGAACAAATGATGAGCGCCATTCTCCGCTTCGGTCAAACCATCGGTATAGAGGAAGAGCAAATCGTTAGGTTTGATTTGAACTTTCTGCGCCTCAAACGGATAATCGGCTACGACGCCCAACGGTATATTCGGAATAACCGGCAGCATACTACATTCGCCGCCTGTCATCAATACCGGAGCATTATGTCCCGCATTGCAATAATCAAGCATGCCTGTTTTGCAGTCCATGACTCCGACAAAGAAAGTGAGGAACATATTCATCGTATTCTGCTCGGTAAGGGAGTTATTCATCGCCTTGACGATGGTCTGCGCCTCATCCTCGTGTGAAGAGATAGTCCGGAAAAGCGAACGCGTCATCGCCATCACCAGCGAAGCCGGTACACCTTTTCCGCTCACGTCACCGATACAGAAGAATAGTTTATCATGCCGCACGTAGAAATCATACAGGTCTCCACCTACCTCTTTGGCAGGATTCACAATACCATGTATATTCAGATCCGGCCGATCGGCAAAAGGCGGGAAAATCTTCGGCAGCATCGCCATCTGGATAGCGTTGGCAATATAGAGCTCGCTCTCCATGCGCTCGTTCTTTTCCGTAGAGAGAATCAGTTTTCTGGTTGTACGCGCTGCATAGAAAAGCATAGCTGCCAAGACAATCAGACCCAGCACCATCATCAGCGTGATAATCAAACCCAAGCGGCGCAAATCGGCATAGAGCACATCGTCCGGGATGATGATCTCCATATGCCAACCCGTTGCATCGATATCTTCGCTGAACGTATAGTATTTGCGACCCGGGATCGTATCCGGCGCAGGCACAATCAAGTGTCCGTTTCCGGAACTGATGGAATAATAACTATTCGGGAAAACTTGCAGGTATTCAGACAACTGCTCCAGATAATCGAGCGACAAATCAACGCATACAACCGCCACTACCATTCCATTTCTGTCATGTACCGGGCAGGAACAACTGACCACCCAGGTTTGCGAACCGGAGTCATCCAGATAGGGTTCGCACCACCAGCAACTATCAATAGCCAAGCCGTTCCGGAACCATTCCATCCGGGTATAATCATGCTCTTCGCTACCGATCTGGCGGGTATAGATACCATCGTCCGAGAGGGTACTGCATACCTCGTAATAACGTCCTTTCTCAGGGAAATAATCCGGAATAAAAGCAACAGCCAGGCTGGTATTTCTACGCAGCGTACCCGCTGCCAATCTGGTGACGCCGTAAATAGAATCCGGGTGATCAAGACACTGCTCCGCCAGCTTGGCGAGCAATTTCGCCGTGGTCTCCATCTCAATAGTACGGTTTTCTATCTCCAGTTCGACCTTGCGCAACTCATTCCGGGCACGCTGTACCGCTTCCCGCTCCACCGCCTCGTGACTCGCGAAATACTGCACGCATGCTATTCCTTCCAGCAAGGCCGCAGCTACCAGCAAGATCCAGAAACTGGACCATGAACGAGGGGGTTGATGTTCATTATTATTTTTCATAAGATTCGAAATCGGCTGCAAATTTACTACAAAAATTGCAAATATGCAAATTTTTTTCTCTTTTTTCTTTTATCTTCTTTCCGCTCCAATCGTTGTGGGATCGCCATGACCGGGATAAACACGCACATCCGAAGGCAGTTCAAAAAGCCTGTCTAACGAGTTGATTAACTGCCCCATATTGCCGCCCGGAAGGTCCGTTCTGCCATAACCCATTCTAAAAAGTGTATCGCCCGAAAAGAGTGTTTTTTCTTCAGGAAAATAGAGAGAGATACTGCCCCGCGTGTGTCCCGGAGTCTCCAGTAATTCGAAATGGCCCATTTGAGTTTTGAGATTCAAGATTTCAGATTGGATATCTTTTATCTCAAACGGCACTGCTTTCATCTGTATGCCGAATAATTCATACTGCGATTGCATAGCTTTCGCCATAGGAATATCCGCCTCGTGCATCAACACCGGTGTATGCCATTGCTCCGTTGCCCAATTGGCGCCCCATAAATGATCCAGATGACCATGAGTGGCGATGATTGAGAATTGAGAATTGACAATTGACAATTGAGAATTGATATATTGGTACAATTGATGCTGCTCGTATTGGTTACTGCACGCCGGATCGATGAGCAATACATGATGCCCATCGCTAACGACGTAGGTATTCGTCTGAAAAGGCCCGAAGACAAAGGATTTTATTTCCAACATTCTTGACAGATTAATGGGGTTTGACGATATGCAGCGCGGCGGAAGGCATTCGCTTTTTCGCCGGTAAAGAGCTCTCTAAGAGGAGAGGTCATGATATTCCCATAACTATGTTCATGCGCTTTGTCATAACAACAGGGGAGCACGTCTCCGGTTGTGGTCACCACTACTCCGCTCCATACGCGGAAACATCCTTTTCCCAACCTACGGCGATGATATAGTCCGTCTGCACCCAGTATATACCGGCTGTATCTCGGATCGGAAGGCATCAGCGGATGTCCATTCGCGTAATCATATAACTGCGCCGTTTTGAAGACTATCCGGTCAGCGCCCAGCACTTTGTACTGCTTCTCGAACGCCCGCCATTCGTGTTCGTTGGTCTTCAGCCGCAGGCATTGGAGCTCAATTTGAAATTTTAGATTAGAGATTTGAAATTTATTCTTCGCCTCGCGAAGATAGCGCAGAGCAGCTTTCGTTTTCTCCAGACTACCGCCCACCCGATAAGCATTATAACTCTCGTCGGTCAGGCCGTCCATAGAAATGATGATCCGGTTCAGTCCGGCATGCACCAACTCTTCCGCCAGTTTTTCGGTCATCGTCTGCGCATTCGTGGAAACAATAGTGTACAACCCCGCTTCATGCGCCTCTCGGATCATCGTCGGCAGTTCTTTATTCAGCAGGGGTTCTCCCTGAAAATAGAACTGTACCACAAACGCCGTATCGCGAATCTCTGCCAGCACGCGATGCCAGACATCCAGGGACATCCATTTCTCGTGATCTCGTGATCCCGTGATCTCGTAATTTCGGCGTCCCACGGGACATTCGGGACATTTAAGTTGACAGATATTCGCCGGTTCGACGCTCACAAAGAGGGGCGCATGCGAAATACGCACCAAGCCCAGACGGCTCAGTGCGTAAGAGGCATAACAACGCAATGCGTTAATGCAACGCGATCTTGTTAACGCGACGCTCATGACGTCCGCCTTCGAAATCGGTCTGGAAGAATGTGCGTACTATATCCAGAGCTTTGGGCGCAGAGATGAAGCTGGCAGGCAGACCCAGTACATTCGCATTATTATGCTGGCGTGCCAACTCTGCCAATTTGGTATCCCAGCACAGCGCAGCACGGATAGCCTGATGCTTATTCGCTGTCATACAGATGCCATTTCCGGTAGAGCAAATCACAATACCATACTCATACTCACCTTTCTCAATCGCACCTGCTAAAGCGTGCGCAAAATCGGGGTAATCACAACTCTCGGCAGAATAACAACCGAAATCTTTCACTTTAGCGCCGTTGTCCTCCAAGAACAACTGCACTTGCTTTTTCAACTCAAAACCCGCATGGTCTGATGCCAATGCAATGGTCATTTCCGAAAAACTTTTCATATCTTAGAACACTGCTGATAAATTAGCAAACATTAGTTTACAAGCGATAGCCAACACGATGATTCCGAAGAACTTACGGATGATATACATCGTCGTCTGACCTATATATTGGGCTAACCAATCGGTACCCTTCAACACCAAATACAACACCACTATACACAGGAGCAGCGACACGCACAGACTGGAAATGCTATACTCCGCCGTGATCGCCAATAAGGCGGTGAAAGCACCCGGACCGGCATACATCGGGAATGCCAATGGCACAATCGAACCCGACCCTTCCAAATCCGTCTTGAAAATCGTAATATCCAGAATCATCTCCAGCGCCATAAGGAAAATGATAAATCCTCCGGCGATAGCAAAATACTCAATCTGCACGCCGAAGAGTTTGAGAATCCATTCGCCGGCAAAAAGGAAAGACATCAAAATAATAAAACTCGCCAGACTGACCTTCCATGCACTGATTTTCACACCCTTTGCCCGCAACTGCAAAGTGACAGGTATGTTACCTATCGGATCTATGATTGCAATCAGGAAAATGAATGAAGACAAGACTTGCCATAAATCAACCTTCCCCATAAAAACTTGTAATGTATTCATAGCATTTTTTCGAAATAGGGCACAAAATTACAAAATTTCTTGCATATATGCAAATTTTTTACTAATTTTGCAGCGATTTTCTAAAAATTTATGATAAAACAGTAAATGAACCAATAGTAAATGATTTTATGATTAACAGTCAAGACATTAAGAACGGCGTTTGCATCCGTATGGACGGCCGTCTGTATTTCGTAATTGAGTTTTTGCACGTAAAACCGGGAAAAGGTAACACCATCATGCGTGTTAAGTTTAAAGATGTAGTGGACGGTCGCGTTCTGGAGCGCCGTTTCAACATCGGTGAGAAACTGGAGGATGTACGCGTAGAGCGCCGTCCATACCAGTATCTGTACAAAGAAGGTGAGGATTACATCTTCATGAACAACGAGACTTTCGAGCAAGTGCCCATCGCTCATGACCTGATCACCGGTGTGGACTTCCTCAAAGAGGGTATGACGGTAGAGGTTGTATCCGACGCATCGACCGACACCGTGCTCTTCGCTGAGCTGCCGACCAAGGTGGAATTGGCTGTCACCTACACCGAGCCGGGTCTGAAGGGTGATACGGCTACCAACACGCTCAAACCGGCTACACTGGAGACGGGCGCTGAGATTCGTGTGCCGCTGTTCATCAACGAGGGCGAGATCGTTCGCGTAGATACACGCGACGGTAGCTACTGCGAGCGCGTTCGCTAATGCGTAAAAGCGTATTTCTCATAGCATTATTGATAATGGCATCGAGCGCCATTGCGCAGGTGTCAAACGCAGGACGATCGGTATTCTCATTTATGAGTTTACCGGTCTCTTCGCGTATCAATGCCTTAGGCGGCAGCAGTGTCAGCCTAAGCGACGGGGATATATCTCTGGGTATGTGCAACCCCGCTCTGTTGCATGAGAAATCGCATATGAACCTTCAACTCAATTATTCGTACTACCTGCCCGGCACGATGTTCGGGTCTGCGTTGTACGGACATAATTTCGGTCGGTCTAAATTGGAGAAGCCTTACGAAGGAGAGGGCGAACCCGATAAACCGAACTATTTCGCGGTCGGCTTCCATTATCTGGACTACGGCAGGATGCAGTACGCGGATTACGAAGGGCATCTGACGGGCGGCAGTTTTGGCGCACGGGATATCCTCATTGATATTATGTACGCACGCCAGTTAGGACGGCTCTTCAAGGTCGGCGTGACGCTCAAACCCGTCTATAGCATCTATGAGAGTTATTCCAGTTTTGCTATCGGCGCTGATGTAGGCGCACATTTCCAGACGAAAGATTCTACCTTCCAGATGGGTCTCGTGCTGGCGAATATAGGATGGCAGCTGAAGGGATTCTACTCCGAGATGGATGGAACCTCCTTGGAGATGCTGCCGCTGAATTTGCAATTGGGATTCACCTATCGCGTCAAACATGCGCCCTTGCGATTCCATATTCAGTTGCATAACTTGCAGACATGGTATCTGAACTACGAATGGACCAGCCGCGAAAAGAGCCCTACTACGGGTGAGTATGTCTCGCATAGTATCCCGTGGTACGATATGCTTTTCAGGCATACCATCTTCGCTTTTGAGATTGTACCAAAGAGCGAGAGATTCTACATAGTACTCAGTTATAACCATCGTCGCCGTGCAGAGATGAATCTGACCGACCAGAAATCGCTGGCGGGTTTGGCGTTAGGTGCAGGCGTCAAGATCAAACAGGCGCGTATCGGTTTTGCCATTTCCCAGATGACGAAATCCAATTTCTCCTACCAGTTCGGTCTGACCTTGGATATCAACTCATTGATGAAATAACTCAATGAACAAATAGATGGAAAAATGGTAAATGACAAAATGGTAAATAAGATTATCGTTGCCATAGACGGTTATAGTTCGTGCGGCAAATCGACGATTGCCAAGGCGCTGGCGCGTCATGCAGGATATACGTATGTGGACACCGGCGCCATGTACCGCACGATCGCATTATACATGCTTCGCCACCAAATCAACGACGATGCGGCTATCATAGCGGCACTGCCGAAGATACAAGTCGGATTTATTCAAGTGGACGGGGCGCAACATGCTACCCTCAACGGTGAAGATGTAGAGTCGCAGATCCGCACGCTGGAGGTAGGCAATCGCGCCAGCGAGATCTCGCAGATCCGCGAAGTGCGTGCGTTCCTTGTAGCGCAGCAGCAGGCGATGGGAGAAGCCAAAGGGATCGTCATGGACGGACGCGATATCGGTACGGTCGTTTTTCCGAACGCCGAACTCAAACTCTTTCTTACTGCCAGCCCCGAAGTACGGGCACAGCGCCGGTACGACGAATTGGTAGGGAAAGGCGAGACGCCTAATTACGAGGCAGTGCTGGCAGATGTCAACGAACGCGACTATCGTGACACCCATCGCGCTGAGAGTCCCCTGCGGCAAGCCGAAGATGCCATCGTGGTAGATAACAGCCATATGACTCCCGACGAACAGATGCAAGTCATCATCAACCTCTTCGAGAAAGCTGAATGCTGATCACTATAGATTCAAACAGCGGTTTTTGCTTTGGTGTGACACGCGCCATCAAAGCGTCAGAGAGCGAGTTGCAAAACGGCGCTCTTTATTGTTTAGGGGATATCGTGCATAATGGTCAGGAGGTGGCGCGGCTGGAGCAGATGGGGCTGCAGACCATCGATTATGACGATTTGCGTACCCTCCCCTCTCATTCGCGCGTACTACTCCGGGCGCACGGCGAGCCCCCTTCCACGTATTGGATTGCGCAGCAACGCGGGATAGAGATCATCGACGCCACCTGTCCGGTAGTCAAAAAACTACAGGACCGCATCCGCGCATGCTACGAGCAACACAAGAACGACGAGAACCTGCCTCCGCAGATCGTCATCTACGGCAAGCCCGGACACGCAGAAGTCATCGGTCTGCAAGGTCAGACCAACGACACCGCACTTGTCATTGAGTCCGCCGAACAACTCGACCGGCTGGATTTCAGCAGACCGATTTACCTCTTCTCGCAGACCACCAAGTCAGTCGAGGGCTTCCGGAGTCTCGTTGAAGCCATTGAGGCGCGCCGGTCGTCATCACGGGATCACGAGATCACGAGATCACGGGAAGACCATCCCGCGCCCTTCGAATATCACGATACCATCTGCCGGAACGTAGCGAACCGCGTCAAAGAACTTCAGGATTTCGCACGCTCCAACGATATCGTTTTCTTCGTCGGCGGGACCAAGTCCTCTAACGCGCGCGTACTATATAATAATTGTATAGAGGCGAACCCGAACACATTCTTCATCTCATCCCCCTACGAAGTGGAAGAAGTCTTTCAGTCCGAAGGACGGTCTTTCAGTGAAACGGTCTTTCAGCGTAGCGGTCTTTCAGGCGCAGCCGATCTTAAAGTCGGTATCTGCGGCGCTACCAGCACGCCGCTTTGGCTGATGGAAAAAGTAAGGGACAAGCTTTCGCTCATCCCTTAAACTTATCCTTTGTACATCGTACATTTGTCCTTCGTACATCGTACATTTGTCCTTCGTACATCACCTGACGCTTGTCAGTTTCTTTATTTTGTCATTCAGTTTCTGCTCTCTCAACAGCTGTTCAAGCGTGAGGTGCATTCTGTAGTTCCAGAAATGACGCGGGTTAGCAGGTACGTTGATACGATCTGCGAACTGGTCTTTGATGCGCACGTCTCCGTCGATAGCGAGCCAATCCTGCAGCGGGAGGATCGTCCACATAGCAGGGCTGTACATATGCTGGTTGATGATGAACTCGGCAATCTCCGGCGACATCTCTTTGGGAGCATCGCCCCACCAACCCATCTGCTCGTTGTAGAAGCGTTGGGTAACGGCACGATCCTCTTCCCACCAAGCGCGAAGCGGATTCATATCATGCGTACCGGTGGTGCAAACCGATTGATATGGTGCGTCAGCCGGATGGGCGAACTTAACCGTCGGATCCTTCGGCATACGCTGGATCTCAAGACTCAGGATCTGCAACTCATGCATTACGTCAGGCACACAAGCCGGCACCATTCCGAGGTCCTCGCCGCAGCAGAGCATATGGGTTGCGCCGATGAGCGTCGGTAACTTACGCATTGCCGAATCACGCCAGAACTGGGTATGGCGACGGAAGAAATACTCGTTGTAGATACGCATGAGCACCTCTTTCTGGTCGCTGTACAGCTCATTGAACGAGTGGCTCTGATAGATCGAGATACGCGGATGCAACCATCCCGGACGACGCTGATCCTCCACAAACAGCACCTCGCAATGCAGGTAAATCAAGCCGTTACAGATATTATGTACGGCTTCCGCAGAAAGTCCGGACGCTTTGAGTTGTCTCTCGTCGCCCAACAGACGATCTGCCCATTCCTGCACTTTCAATTGCGTATCAAACTCCGGTTTGAACCAGTAGATATATCCGTCGCGGGTGTTGAGCGCATTCTGTTTTGCCCATTCGGTATCAAAACCCAGTACATCGCCGAGGAAGTTCGAACGGATATAAGGCTTGGTCATGCGGTCCCAATCGAGGCACACACCCTGTGCACAGAGATCATCGTACGAATACGGGAGAGCCGGAACGAAATGTCCGCATAATCCCCATACATCAGTCTTGCGCATTTGCCATATACGGAAGAATCCGAGGATATGATCCACGCGGTAAGCATCGAAATAGTCCTGCATCTTCCGGAAGCGCGCTTTCCACCATCCGAAACCGTCTTTCGCCATCTCATCCCAGTTATACGTCGGGAAACCCCAGTTCTGACCGGAGATAGAGAAATCATCGGGCGGTGCTCCTGCAGATGCATCCAGATTGAACAACTCCGGATAAACGGCCGCATCTACGGAATCCGGAGAGATACCAATAGGTATATCGCCCTTCATCGCCACGCCGATCGAGTGGGCGTACGCTACAGCATCTGCCAACTGCTTGTCGGCATGGAACTGCAGGAACTTATAGAAATCCTTGGGTTGTTTGTCGCGTTTAGCAAGGAAAGCGGCGTAAGGCTCCAACCAAGCATCGTTTTTCTCAATAAACGCTTTATATTCTGCGCTGGCAAAAAGGGTATCTTTGTCTTGCTTGTACAACGCCTTGAAGAACACCATTTTCTTGTCATACACATTCTGATAGTCCGCAAAAGTGAGGGCGTTCAGCTCCGCTTTCTGCGCTTCGTATTTCTTCTTCTGCGCCGGTGTCAACTTACCCATCTGCTCGATATTGATATATATCGGATGGAGGGCAAAGACGGAAACGGCGTTATAGGGATAACTATCCAGATTGTTATGACGAAGGGTGGTATCATTGATCGGCAGTGTCTGGATCATCTGCTGACCCGTAGCCGCAGCCCAGTCCGCCATTTTCTTGAGGTCTTGGAACTCACCAATACCGAATCCTTCGTTGCTACGGAGCGAGAAAACAGGAACTGCCACACCGGCACCTTTCCAGCGCGGCTGAGTGCGACGGAAAGCACGGTCGTTCTGATAAATAACCTGACTCTTGTCCACACCCCATATCTGGCGGTTCTCTCCCCATTCGGTATCTACTACCGCACCGGTCTTGAGATCATAGACGAGGTATTTATATTCCACTACATCCTGTCCCTTCACTTCGATGTCTGCGCGCCAGAGCGGGAACTCGGCATCGGACATAACGAGACGTTTCGCAGCATCCCAGTTACCGAGCGCTTCACAGTTACCGATGATAGCTACTCCCTGACTCGGCAGGATCTGCGGAAGATCAATGGAGAAACGGATATTACCCTTCGGCGCTTTCGCTTTCGCGGGCTTATGACGCTTGAAAAGAGACTTGAGGAAAGCCGTGGTATAGAATGAGTCCTCATAAGTGCTTGCCTGCCATGCATCGCGCACTACGATATTCTTGTCCGATGCCTTGAGCGCCAAATGACGCGGCTCGCCGGCTTCGTAGATATACTGACCTTCTCCCACCCGAATGGCATATTTATACTGCACAGAGGTAGGAAAATCGCTGATAGGTACGTTCGCCTGCCAGAAATCCGTTCCCTGGCAGTTCATAACAAGCGGCGATTTCTCGGTCCAACCCAGAATCGACTCCTGCGTCTCAATCACGCAAAGAGATTGCCCGTACTCGGCACGATAGTGAATTTGAAAATTAATGTTCATGGTTATTTTATTTACGATTTAACGATTTACGATGTACGATTTATTGGGCCATTTAGCCATTTAATCATTTCGGCTACAAAATTACAACATTTTTTTCAATCTTGCAAGAATTTGTCAAATATTTTTCACAATTTAACGTTTTTCCCAGAAAAACCATTTTAACGATCTAACCGTTTAACGTTTTTTCTGAGAAAAAACCAAACAAGGCATGGCAAGAGGGTGTTTATTCCCCATAGAAGCACACCGGCGAACGCGGCGTTCACAGAACCGAAGAGCGCGATAGCCCACGCGCCTCGCACGCCCGCTTCGGCAATCGGTACATTCGGCGTAATAGTAACCAGAAGATAGTAGACAGGTAAAAGGTGAAAGGTGAAAGGTGAAAGGTGAAAGGCGCCTAATGCCCATAGAACCAACGCCAACTGCACACACCAGCACACAAGGCGCACGAGACTCTGCCCCAAAGAAAGCATAATCAGGCGGTGTGATACCGCAGCCCAGCGACGCAAGAGCCGCGGCGCCCAATAAAGCGCGAGAAAGAGCAGAACGAGCAATAAGCCCACCGGCAGGCAATACTGCAGATCCATAAACTCTGATTCATCCAACCCGAGTAGTATTCCCGCGATGAGTCCGGACAGCACGATCGCGGCAGTCATCGTAGCCGAGCCGATGGCTCCCATCGAAAGCACACGTGCCCAAACAGACTCCTGACTCTCGTCTCTTAACTCTTGACTCTTATCTCTTAACTCAAGACTCTCACCTGCCATTAAAATGGCACGAGAAGGGTATTCGCCCAACCGCCATGGCGTAATCAGCCCCGCCAGTTTGGAATAATACACCTGCCTCTGCGCTTCAGCGAACGAAAGCCTTTCATTCGCATCATTTAGCGCAGCGTCACCATTAAGCCCAGCGTCACCATTCATCAATGTTTTCCATCGCCATGCCTCCAACGCCATATTCACCGGCATCAAGATGATGCATAGCAGGAGTGCGCTTATGTGCTCCATATCCATCGACCGCAGCGATGCCCAGAGCGAGGCATAATCGTCAAAGAGCACCAGCCGATAGACCAGATACACACATGCCGCAAGGGCAATAAGCCACTCGATAATATGGTACAGCCGCTTTTTATCCATAAAACGCTGCAAATTTACTGCTTTTTTTGCATATATGCAAATATTTTACTACTTTTGCAGCGTGAAACATGCTTTGACCATTATATCCTTTGTCCTTTGTACCTTGTCAATTGGTACTTTGTCTGTCTCCGGGCAGACACTTGACGACATCATCCTTGACATCTACAATGCCATGACAGAAGTGGGAGAGGCTGATTTTGAGCAGATACAAACGGATTTATATGCGCTGCATGAGAACCCGATCAACCTGAATAATACGAGCGACGAGGAGTTGCAGCAGCTCTATTTTCTTTCCCCCCGTCAGATAGACGACATCCTGCTATACGCCTACAAACATCCCTTTGAGAGTTTATACGAACTGAAGATGATTCCGAGTCTGGAGAGCTATGAGATTCGGGACCTGCTGCCTTTCGTGCGCGTGGGCGCGAGTGCGCAAAATAATAAGGTATATGCACACGAAGTGTTCAGTTACGCCAAGCACGAGATCATCACAAGGGTCGATGCACGCAAAATAGAGGATTTTGAGGGCTCCGATCCGATGTATATACAGACGCGCTACCGGTTTGATTATCAGCGGCGTGTAATCTTCGGTGGACAATTCCGCCGCCCGGCAGGAGGAGGCGCTTCGGACCTGCAATACGGGATGTATTTGCAGTTGAGTGATTTCGGGCATCTGCATCGTTTAGTGGCGGGTAATTTCCAAGCCTCTTTCGGTCAGGGACTGGTGCTCGCTCCGGTTTTTCATTCCGGCAAGTCGATGTACGTGCAAGCGGCAGGACAACCCCGCGAAGGACTGCGTTATTACTCTTCTGTAGATGGCGCCGGACTGCATGGCATCGGAGCTACTTTTCGACATGCTTGGAATAAACAGACACGCCTGGATATCAGTGCATTATATAGCCTCAAGCGGTCCAATGACAGCATCTGGCAACACGTCATAGGAGCCAACATGACCTTGCGGCATAAGCAACTGGAAGTGCAGCTGACAGCGGTGGAGAAGATTTGGTCCGACAGTATTCATCCGTATAATAACGCGAGGTATAACAGCCATTATTTCCGAGGGCATAATCAAGCGGTAGTGGGTGCGAGTGTACGGTACAACTACGGTTGGTTCGATCTCTTCGGCGAGTTCGCAGCTGCCCAGAATTACGAGCACCCTTCCCTTCAGGGAACGGACGAGGATAGGCTCCCCCACTGGGGCTTCGGCATCTTGGCGGGTTCGCGTTTTTATCCGGCGAACGGCGTTTCATTGATAGCGCTCTACCGCTATTATTCGCCCTTTTTTGACAATGATTTGGGGTATGGATTTTCGGAGACTTCGCGGGTCAACGATGAGCATGGCGGATATTTGGGTATAGAACTCACACGATGGAAAAACTGGAAGCTCAGCGGGTATGGCGATGTCTTCTATTTCAGTGGCTATAAATATGGTTTGGGAGAGCTGACAGGCACCGTCGGCTATGATGCCATGGCGGAGGCGCAATATATCCGCCAATTTTGGCGGATAGCCACGCGCCTTCGCGCAAGGAAGAAAGGAGACACATCTACCTATTCCGCACGTTTTCAGTTCGATTGGGCGAAAAGCGGGTGGAGTCTGCGCACTACGGCGGACGCCAATTATGTAGCCGGTTATGGTATCAGTTTGGCGCAAGATATCGCCTATGATTTTACACCATACACCCCACACCATACACCCCTCAGTCTGCGAGCCAGAGTCCAGTTCTTTGACGCCAAAGAATGGGCGAATCGCATCTATCTGTACGAGCACGATGTACTCTATGCTTTCTCCATTCCCGCTACGTATGGATTTGGCGGAAGGATGTATGTTTGCCTCCGATGGCAGATTATCAAACAACTGGCTCTATATCTGCGAGTTAGCGAAACGCTCCGCAGAGAACCCGTCAGCCGCACGGATGTCCATTTGCTGCTTCGCGCAACATTATAAATGCCGTATGTCCATTAATGGAAGTAACCACCAAAAATGTTTGAAAAAGAACAATAATAGCAAATTTATCTTACAATATATTTTTTTTTACATAAAAACTTGCATATTCCAAAAAAAAATCTTAACTTTGCATCGAATTTACAAGTCACCATAAGTACCAACGGTTAAGACACTACTTTATGATGCAACAAACAACTAAATATCTGTATTTTACCACCGGTTTTTACACTGTGTGTGGTATATAACGCGCCTTAGAAACAGAATCGTTATGCGGTTTTGTTTCTTTTTTGTTCTTGCGCCACTTTGGTTTTAAAGAAATAATCGTTCCTGCACGATAATATACAGGGTATGAACATTGTAATTATGATATGAGCGAAAAAAGTTGTACCTTTGCAGCAAAAAATGCATATGAGGTATGGTTATATTCGCGTGAGTAGCGACAAACAGACGGTTGAAAACCAACGATTTGAGATTGAGCAGTTTTGCCTTCGTCAAGGAATGCGTGTTGATGGCTGGATTGAAGAAACGGTCTCCGGTACCCAACCCTATTCGAAACGGCAATTAGGCAAACTCCTGCGTAACGTACGCCAAGGTGATCTGATCATCTGCAGCGAGTTAAGCAGGTTGGGCAGAAGCCTGTACATGATTATGGAGATTCTGAGTCTCTGCATGAACCGCAGTTGCTCTGTCTGGACGATCAAGGACGGTTATCGTCTGGGCGATGACATCCAATCCAAAGTGCTGGCGTTTGCTTTCGGGCTCTCGGCGGAGATCGAACGAAATCTCATTAGTCAACGAACCCGCGAAGCGCTCGCACGCCTCAAGGCGGAAGGCAAACACATCGGCCGTCCGGCAGGAAGCCATAACCGCCCCGAGACGCATCCTCTTTACCGCCACGAGGCATATATCCGCCGGGCGATGAAGAAAGGCTGTTCGCAACGCGAGATAAGCCGTCGTCTTCATTGCAGCCGCAACACCCTCCGCCGCTTCATCGCTCTATACATAACACCATAAACATTGCCAAATGGTAAATGGTAAATGACCAAATGGTAAATGATGTGATCTTTGACAGACTGGAATTACCGAAAAAAGGAAGATTTTTGCTTAAATATTTGTGTATTCCAAATTTTTGTAGTACCTTTGCAGCGTCAAAGGTAAAACGAAAGGAAAAGTTATGGCTCAAGTATTTTCTCCATATCAGATGCAAATCTTGGATAGCATCGCAAACGTACACAGCGAAAAGGAGTTGTGCGATATTCGTGATTTGATAGCAGAGTATTTCTCCAACAAAGCTTTGGATGAGATGGATCAACTTTGCAAAGACGGCAAGTTATCTACTCCCATAATTCAATCTTGGTCTAAGGAACATCTTCGTACAGCCTATATTTGATTAGGTTATGGAAAATATTGTCTTAGATACCAATTGTCTCATCCCTTCCATCAAAAGAGATAGTATTTACTATCCCATCTGGCGTGACTTTATTGCCGGAAAGTACTGCTTATGCTTTACGGATGAGATTTTGAATGAATACGAGGAGATTATCACGCAACGCACCGGTTCTGCCGATGTAGCACGGAATATCATTCGAGCTATACTAAACCGCACAAACACCAAACACATCCGCGTATATTTTCGTTTCGAATTGATACATGAAGATCCCGATGACAACAAGTTCGTAGATTGCGCTATCAAAGCAGAAGCCAAATATATTGTTTCCGAGGATCATCATTTCGATGTACTTAAAGACATCAAATTTCCACCGGTTAATGTAATTGGCATCGACGAGTTTCTCAGCGAACTGCAAAAGATGTAACCATCAATAAACTGCCACATAAACGGTAATTCCAATAAAAACGGAGTTGCCGTTTTTGTTTTGTCAAACATGACACATGACACATGACACATGACACATAACACATAATACATAACACATACCTATAGTGCCGGCGAGCACTTAAAAATACCTGCCAAATGGTAAATGGTAAATGACCAAATGGTAAATGATGTGATCTTTGACATAATGATATGATGATTAAAAAATAGCTCAAAAATGGCTCAAAAATGGCTCAAATTAATCGACCCGTTTATCTGAGCCAGTGGTTCACAGCAATTTGGATCGGAAATATAATAAGTCGTGGCGTTTGGAACTTGTCCTGTAACTTTAATATCATCCAACAGCATCGTTCGGTTTGTTGTTCCAGAAACAACTAACTCAATTTTTAGAGCGAGGCTATTTCCTGTTCCACTTATGGTTAAACCATCGCTTAATTTCCATTTGTCATTAGTGCTATTGTATGCGATTGTTCCTCCTACAGCGGTATAACTTCCGTTATCTATTTTGTATGAGATTTTTAACGAGGCTGAAGTATAACTCCTTCTATTATAGAGGGACAAAGACAAATTTGTTGCATTTGTTATCTTTATACCCGTTACTTCCATCATCGTGACAGTAGTATTATTTGTCTGCTTTAGTATTTTTGTACCATTAGACATTTTGTCACCATCCAAATTTGTTGCATAGGAAGTAGTGGAAGCTGCATTAAATGTATAATGCGACCAAACGGTTGCATTTGGATCTGTAAACATATCTGTTGTGGCCGCAACGTTTGTTGATTGTACTGCCGTCGAACTTGCGCTTCCGCCAAAAGGCTCATAATACAACGTTGCACTTTTGGTTCCGCTGGCTCCCTCCGTCTTTGTATAAACCGGATAAAGATTTTCATCAGCTGTTGGAGTATAACTTCCCGCAGGAATGATAGTGGGAGCAATAGTTGTCCATTCTGTTTGTGCAGAATTCCAACTCTTTGTCCAACCCGCGAAGGTATAGCCGGTGCAACCCGTACGCTCCGGAAGAGTTACACTTCCACCTACAGTCGTTTGCGTAAGACTGCTATTGTCATCTTTTAGTGTAATAGTATATTTTGGTTTCTCCACCATGTTAATACGAATCGTACAATTGGCAGTTGGTGTCGCTGTAAAACTATTCGTACTTTGCGAAACGGTTGCACCACCACTTGTAACCGTGTAAGCTGGAGAACCATATGTGTATGCACTTCCGGGCGTAACTGTAGTTGTTGTGCCAGTAGTTTTAGATAAAGTACCATATCCTGCGGGATTGATAGTCCACACAACTGAATAGGTTGCAGCTACTGTTACAGTACAAGCAGTAATACGTGCTTGGCTTGAAAGAGTTTTTGTCCAACTAGTTGTACTTAGATTGGTATAAGAAGTTTCTAAACCACCAGTATTGGAGCCACTAAATGTGAAAGAAATAGCTGTTATTGTGCTACTTGAAGATATAGTGATTTTTCCGCCACTATAGCATCTAATCTGAGTTGTACCATATCCTTTATCACAAGCAAAAGTAACACCATCAACTTTCGCAGATATTGCAGAACCAGTACCGCTTGTCCCTTGTCCGCTAAAGTTTGAGGGAGCAAAGGCTACACCCCAAACATTACCAACACCCACGCAAAAAACAAGTGCAAATACAGTTGCAAAACGGGTAAAAAACCTGTTAGGAGTTAGATATAAGTTAGAAATCCGTTGGATATCCGTTGGATATTGACCTAACGACAACCTAACGTCCTTTACCCCACGATTTGCGAAAATTGACATGAGACTCTTGAGACTCTTTGCGAAAGTTTCATGAAACTTTGAAACTTTGACACTTTCTGCGAAAATTGTCGTGTCGCTTTGTCGCTTTGTCGCTTTCAAAGACTGCATGACCAAGTTGACCAACTTGACCAACTCGTCATTCAGAAGATGTAAAAATTTACTTTTCATATCATTATGTATTTAAAATTGTTTTGCAATCAAAAGGCAACTCAATGCCCGATGACTATATATAGCGATCTTTGAAATATTGAAAAGACTGAATAAAACAATAAACGGCAATACCTCGTATCACCGTTTATCGAAAAGGCAGAGTTGGAACACGCTTAGAGTGCTACCTTGCGGGCAAAACCGCCCACCGAGAAGAACTCCCGAAACCACGAGACATTCTTCCGTTGTTTGATCTTGTTGATGAAACTTTTGTTGATCTTCAGGCAAAGTTTCTCGTAGTCCTCCGGAGACATCTGGTTCTTGCAACCTTCGATGTAACCTAAGAAGACAGCCGGTTCTTGAATGCTTTTGAGCATTTTACCAATCGCTTCGCTGGGCATTACACCATCTTCATAGAGCCGATACTGGTTGGTTCCGATACCGAGAATCTCCGACATCTTGGCCGCTGAAAGTCCGTACATCTCACGTATCTCCGTCAACTCTTTTGGTGACGGAATCCCGTGCTTAGCACGATACTGGGAATAGACACGCTGAACGTTTCCTTCATCAATCTCAGTATTGGTAAACTCCAAATTCGTTTCCAAATCACGAATGTTGTGATGCTCATATACGAATTTCTCGCCGCGATACTCCGTTTCGCGCATCTCTTTTTGGTAAACGGCTTCTCCTCCTGTTAAAGGACTCACAATTTTTTGTTGCGAAATCATGATAGACCTCCTTTCTTATATGGATAATTCATTGGAAACTCTGCTAAATGGAAAGAGATACAAATCGTTGAATGGTTAGGTAAACCATAACAGATTTTAATGTACACCTCTTGCCCTTTGACATCCTTTCCAAACACCCATAAATCGCCAAAACGATTTAACATGTTACGGATAGGCCCTTCAGAATAATCTTCAGGAGCAATGGTTTTTACGATTGCTTTTCGCTCATTGGCAGTTATCTCCAATTGATGAAGAGAATCATTGTTCTTATCTCGCTCATCCCAAAACAGGATGTCGAACACCTCTACTTTCTGGTGAAAGTCATTGAGGAACTTCTGGATTTCAGCTAAAGTAGCTATCATTTATTAGTGTACTTTTGAAATTTGCTGCAAAGGTACAACAAAAAAATGATATATGCAATAGAAAACGTCAAAAAATCAACTTTGTAGTTGAATTTTATGCATTTTTCGATAAATCACAGTCTTTTTCAATATGTCAATGTACGTTTTGCGGAAGTTTGAGTGCTCCGCAAAGCACTAAGGTATAGAATGAAAATAAATAACTAAATGATATAAGGACCCATCAGAGACGTCCGTAATGGTCGCGAGATGGTCGCGAAGAAGAAAGTTAAATAGCAAATAATAGTTAAACTAAAATATTAACATTTTAAATCACAAAAATTATGAGATTAAAACATTTTCTCTCAGTATTTTTAACCCTTCTCACCCTGTCCGTCGGGCAGATGTGGGGAGCGAATTCTGGGCTAACTGCCTCTGCTGGTACTTTTATCCTGGATTTCTATAACAGCGAAAAGTTAACCTCTAGTAGTGGTACCGATTTATCCTATGCAAATTGCACAACACATGTAACAATTCCCAAAGGAGTAACTTCAGCAGGGACGATAGTGACCGCTTGCTCAAAAACTGGAACTGTGCAGATTGATAAAATGGGAGGTCTTACTTTTGGCAAGAGTTCTAATAGTGACTCATACGCGACATTCACTATTGCAAACGATTTCCCTATTAGAAAGATCTCTGTTGTTGCTACAAAATGGGCAAACATTCCTCTTTATGTTGACAACCAATCGGTAACGGCTAATAATCAAAGCACCGCCTATGCAAATTGTACTTCTCATGATGTAACGACAAATTACATAACGTCTCTAAAAATTGCAAACAAATCCAATACCGGGTCTAACGCAGGACGCATAACTCTATATACTGCCGTTTGTGAATATGGTTATCGTGCGACGTTGACACAGCCGAGCGAAGGTTCCATTTCAGCTGTACCAAAAACAGGTACGGCACAAAGCGGATACGAAAACGGAGCTGGATGGAATAGTACATTAGGAGCAGTTGTGGGTTTGAAATCGACTCAAAAAGTGACGCTTTCTGCTTCGGCTCCTAATAACAAAGAGTTCGATCATTGGACGGTCAAAAAAACCGCATCCCCTTATACAGACGTGACGGCAGATGTTCTTTCCGACAATGAGTTGACAATGCCCGCATATGATGTAACCGTTACTGTTACTTGGAGAGATGCTGCTTCTTGCACAAGCGAAATCACCATTACAAAAGGCACACCTTCTAATGGTTCTTTTACAATGACTCCGAATGGAGGAACCGTTTGTATTGATGAAGGCAATGCATCTGTAACCATCTCAAACATAAATCCGTCAAATGGATATCGCTTTAAAGAAATAACTTCTTCGGGCGGCGGTACTATCAATAACAACGCTAAAACTGTTACCAATATTAGCGCCAACACAACCATCAACGTTGTCTTTGAACAAATACCATCACACAAGGCGTTCTTCTATAACGGAACGACTCTTCTGAATGCCGGAGGTACAGATGTTCAAGAGGGCGCTGCTGTTTCGTATAGCGGTGCTACTCCGACCAGCTGTGAAAGTGGCACAGATGCAAGTACTACTTTTGCAGGTTGGGCAACCGACACTTGGGAAGGGAAGGTCGCTAAAAACGATATAGAGCCTGACTTCTATGAATCCACACTTCCGGTAATGGGAGATAAAGATGTAACCTATTATGCAGTATTCTGCAAGGCTGGTACAAGCGCAACACCTACTAGTGTGGAAGGTGAAATTTCTACTAGTAATCCTTATTTATCAGGTACTGGTTGGGCGACTTCAACAGCAAAAACATATTCAGGACCATACTTGCGCCTGGATGCTGACGAGCAAAATATCACCTATACCGCTCCGAGCAATACCACAATAAGTCGTTTCCAATTCAAGTATAAACTTATGGCAAGTACTGCTTGTTCTGGACACAATAATAATCAATGGTGGACAGGTGAAATCGGTTTTTATGGATCTAATGACGGAGGCACTGTATGGACTAAGATTGATGCGAAAAGTATAAGTTATGATGCCTCGTGTACTTCTGCTTCGGATGTTGCAAAAGATTATGCAGATTTGTCATCTGGTGGATATAATGCCATAAAAATTCAGTTAAATAAGACATGTGGTAATGTCGGCATTAAAGATCTTAGTGCTACATATAGTGCTACAGCATCTCCGGCATCCAATTACATGACCACTTGCTGCCAACCACTGGGTCAAATAAATGGGTCGGTTTCTTTGAGCCAGACAAGTGCTACATTAACTTGGGAATTGCAAGATGCCCAAAATGGTGGCACAGACCATATTAATAGTTGGAAAGTTGAATATAAAGAAGATGGTGCTGCTAACTGGATGGAATCAGAAAGTGCGCTGGCCAAAGCTACTCTAACAAAAACTATCTCCAACTTGAATTGTAATACAAATTATCAATTCCGAGTATCGGCTAATGTAGCGGATGGTTATTGCTGTGATGCTTTCGAAACCTCTGGTACAACTACTAAGTTTGCTATTACAAAGAACCTTGCAACCGAAGGCGGATGGCAGACACTTACGACAAAGATTGGCGCGAACGAAGTATCAGAGGCTTGTGATGGCGCAACGATTCTTGTTGCGGCCACACCGGACGGCAGCCACGAAGGCGCAGCTACTATTGTTATTCGCAAAACTTCTGACAACTCTGATGTCACAACGGCTGTCGGTTATAGCAATGGCTCATTTACAATGCCGGCGTATGCCGTCAAAGTATGTGCTACATTTGCTGTGAAACAAGATCCTTCAATCACCGTAAAAAACAATGTTACCAGTTTGACTTTTGGTCCGGTAGCAGATAATGTTTCCTGCGATGCACAGACATTTACCATCAGCGGTTTGAATCTGGAAGCTGGAAAATTGACTGTAGCAAGCAATAGTAACAAATTCGTTATTAGTTCGACTGCTCTTGATGAGAACGGACAAATGGACGTTAATGGGGCGTTAGGCGAGACAGTTATTACCGTTACTCCGGTTACTAATGTAGCTGGCGTATTCAATGGCAAAGTAACTATATCCGGTGGTGGTTTGGAAAATGCTGTAGAGATAACTCTCAGCCTCACCGTTCTGCAGACCTACACTGCTAAGTGGTTTGTAAACGGAGCAGAGCAGTTAGGTTCGACAGTAACGGGTATTGCAGGAACTGCTTTGACATTCCCTGCTAATCCAAGTGCGACAGGTGATTGTGAAGGTTTGACATTCCAGGGTTGGAAAGTCGGAGCTATTGATGGTACAGCTGCAAGTGAGCCAAGTTATGTTAATCCGGAAAACGCAACGATGCCGGTAAATGGTGTGAACTACTACGCAGTGTTTGCAGAAGGAAGTTCGGGTGACGAAACAGAATCTGTCACATGGAGCACAATATACGATGAGCAAACAGATGTTGAAGGACAAGAACTTGCTATTGGAGCGGGTACAAAAGTGACCTTCAACAAAGGAACAAACTCAAACAAATGTCAGTATTACACAACCGGTGGTGCAATCCGTGTATATGGCGGAGGAAACTTTGTGGTAAGTGCTCCCGGCACAATAACGAGTATTACTCTGACATTTGGCACAGGAGATAATAACAATACGATTTCCGCTAATGTCGGGACATATAGTGATGGTTCATGGGAAGGTGAAGCCAATAGTGTAACCTTCTCTATAGGTGGAACCACCAACCATAGACGTATCGCAGGAATTAGTGTTACATATTCTGCAAGTTCCTTATCCGGCTGGGTTACCACTTGTCCTCAATGCAGCAAAGTGACGCTGCAAAAGGTAATCGCAGGCGAAGGTGCTGAGGAAGCAGGTAACGCAATTGCGTTTAGCCCGGCTTCTACAACAGTTAAGACATGCGAAGCAGCTGAAGTAACGGTTAGTCCGACAATTGCTACCGGATGGGAACTGACGAGTGTTGTTCCGACAGGTGTTCCGGGTGTAACTTATGATGCAGGAGTGATCTCTATTCCGGCTAATGCTACGGGCGAATTGACCGTAACGGCTACGTTTGCACAGAAGAATTATAGTATTACGATGGAACAGAGAGGAGGCGCAAATGCAACTCTTTCTGATAACCAGACCAACAAACACTATAATGACTTAATAGAAATTTCGACAACAGAGCCTGAAGGTTATGAGTTCGGTGGTTGGTTTATCTATGATGCTACAGATACGGAAAAGGAGAATGACCTATATGAATCAATCTTTACCGGTGATTATGAAGAGGATTACAATAAACTAACAGCAAATTTCTACATGCCGGAAAGAAATCTTGTTGCTTTGGCTCATTTTGATAAGATTTATTCGGTAAGCGAGTTTGCTGCATTATCCAAGACAGATGGAACGAAATATCTTGTAGAAGGTATTGTGTCGTCCGTTCAGGGATATTATAGTAAAAAATATATTACCTACTTCCTCTCTGTTGATGGTAAGAATGAAAACACATTGAAGATTTATAATGGATTGGATGAAGGCGGTGAGGATTTCTCTGCTATATCTGATTTGAAAGTAGGCGATAAAGTTCGCGTATATGGTGCATGGAATGAAAGTAATTCCCGAATAGACGATAGTTACTTAACTTTGCATACTGTGGGTGAACATGCTTCCTATGAGATTGCAGGTGATTTGACTCAAGACGTATTTGTAGAAGGAGCGACTTTCTTGGATAGTTACATGGCTAACTTGAAAGTAAACGATGTTTACAATACCGGTTACAAGGTAGAAGTTGATGATGTAACATTCTCTGCAAACAAAACAACTCTAGCTACTACGGATGAAGTTGTTCGTGTAACGGCGACAAAGAATGCTTCCACTTTGGCTGAAAAAGACTTCACGATCTCTGTATCTGCGGCTACTATGGTAAGTTTTGAACTGAAAGAAGGTTACAAGACCAGTTACTTTGTAGGACAAACGTTTGTAAAACCGACGGTAGTTGCTACTCTTTCGGACAATAGCCAGGTAGAGGCAGAGGCGACCGCTTGTACAGGTTACAACATGAGTGCTGCCGATACATATGATGTAACTGTTTCGTTCACGTACGGCACGACTACACTTAATAATGTTCAGTACCAAATTACCGTTCGGACGATTGCTAATGACTTAGCAACGGCTTACACAGCTTCGGAGGCAAAAGACATTATTGAGAATGTATATGCAAGTACAACTGAGTCCGATTATGATGTATATGTAAGCGGTATAGCAGTTAGCGATCCGAATAACGAAGGTACTTATTTCATCTCTAACGATGGATCGGCTTCTAACCAAGTGCAGATTTACAAAGGTAAGTACTTTGATTCCTCTGTATCGGCTAAGGACAACGTAAAGGCTGGTGACGAGTTGGTTGTTAAGGGTCACATCCTTGTTTATAGTAATGCAGCAGAGATGAAGAGCACGACTGTTGTATCGCAAGTCCGTGAAGGAGAATTGGATGTTGATGATGTGGAGGAGTTTGAGGTTGGTTCGGATGACTTAGTTGCAGCAAACTTGACGATCAACCGTCACGGAAGCAACGGTGCTATCACCTTCTCTTGCGATGAGAACTCGGCATTGGAGATTGTTGAGAATGGTACCAAACTTCGTGCGAAAGGTACTGAAATCGCAAATGTTGAAGTTTCGGCTACTATGGCAGAAGTTACAACCACCGGTGTAATCAACTTCACTGAGGCCACAACTACGTTCAATGTTCACGTTGTGCCAGTTCAGACAAAATACACTATCTCGTTCGACAGTAATGATGCAGACGGCGGTGCTGCTCCTACGCCTATCGCTGACAAGGCTGCAGGCGCAAACGTAACCCTGCCGGATAACTCTTGGACGAAGACCGGTTATAACTTCGACGGTTGGAAAGTAACTTATGTAGATGGAGACGAGGTAGTACATGAAGTTACTATTACAGCGAATGCATTTATCATGCCGGCATATAATGTTACTATCCAAGCGCAATGGGCAGAAATCTCCGAATGGGCTACGGTTTACACAAGCAATGTAACCATGTCCGGTGCCACATCATCTACAGTTGTTATTGGAGGCAATGAATTCCCTGCTATGAAGGCTGGTACAGGTAATGCTGCTGGTAGCGTCAATGTTACTGTTCCTGCTCATGCAACTACGATTCACTTCCATGCGTCAGGTTGGGATGAAAGAGAAGTTACTCTGAATATAACAGCTCCTACTGGTATTACAGTTACTCCTGCTTCCGTTAACTTGATTGCAGACGCAGGTGCAAGCGGCAATGAAAATACTTATACTTTGCAGAACGATCCCGCTACGCAAGCATATTTCAGTGTTTCGCTTTCCGGCAACACAGATGAGTTCACTCTCAATTTTGCAAATACCGGATCGAAAAAGCAATTCATTCTCTTCGGTGTTAACCAAGTTGGCGGTGTAGTACCGGTACTGGATCATATTGTAGTATCCGGTGAGTTGACCTACAAGGATTACGAACTTGGCGATAATCTGAATACAGCAGGTTTGACCGTAACGGCTTACTATACTCTGGCAGGCGAGCCTCATCATAATGTTGATGTCACAGAAGATGTAGCATGGAGTTATGATCCGCTTACTGGTGGTCAGACATCTGTTGATGTTACTGCTACCTATGAGGGTAAGACTAATACTAAGGCATGTGCAATCAATGCAGTAGTTGTTCCGGAGCCGGAAATCATCCTGTCAGTAAGTGACTTGGCATTTAGCGGTAAGCAATATAGTCCGGTAGCAGATAAGACCTTCGATGTACAACTGAAGAACGTAGTTGCTGCAACTATCACTCTATCAGGTGACGATGCTGCTAAGTTCAGTATTGACCACACTGCTCTTAACGCTAATGGAACTATTATTGTTTCGATAGCCAACACCGACGCTGCAGGTTCTTTCAGCGCAACGATTACCGTAAGCGACAATGCAGGTGATGCTGATGAGCAAATAGTTACTCTGACGCTGACAGTTGAGTCTGATGAGGCTCCGGCATGGAACGCAGAATGGGTTGAAGCAACCGAGTTGTATGACGGTATGCCGATCTTGATTACCGGTGTTAATACAACTACGAGCAAGATCTATGCGATGGGTGCACAAGGAGGCAATAATCGTGCAGCTATTGAAGGTTCGCTTAGCGAAGGTGTCTTCACTCCGGGCGCTGGAACGAAGCAGTTCACGTTGGTAGTGGTTGATGCCGAGAATAATAAATATGCAATTAAGACTACTGACGGCAAGTACCTCTATGCAGCCGGCTCCGGTTCTGGAAAGAACTATCTAAGATCGCAGCCTACAATAGATAACGAGGCTACGTGGACGCTCACTACAACAAGCGCAGTAGCAAATGGGACGAACACAAATAAGAACATGAAGTTCAATACTAGTAGTGGTTTATTCTCATGCTATAGTAGCGGCCAGACCGCAATCCAGCTCTACACGCCGAAGACGTACAAACGTACTATTTCCGGAAATATCGGAACGATCTGCTTGCCGAACCGTGTAGAAGAAGGAGACTACTTCGGTGCTACATTCTATCGCGTAATGTATAAGAAGGGTGATCCGGAAGCTCCGAACTACGTTCAGTTAGAAGAAGTTGGTGCTCTGGAAGCAGGTCGTCCGTACATCTTCGTTCCCGATGATCGAGAGAATACCTCTGTACTTAGAGCCGTTTATCGCGATAAGGAAGCAGTAGCTAATAGTGCGGTAAATGATACTGAGAACCATGGTCTATACGGTACATTCACACAAGTAGTGAAGGATGGTACCAACGAGATTATCTACATCTTGAATAACAATACGATTCGTCGTTGTGGTACGAACTGTACGGTAGGAGCGAACAAAGCATATATCATGATGGAAGAAGTTCCGGCAGAAAATGAACAACCGGCATCTGCTCCAGGTCGTCGTCAGATGTCTCTGCTCAACGGAGATGCTCGACCAGTAGCGACAGGAATAGAGGATGTACAAAGTGATGTACAATGTACAAAGATCTTCTATGACGGACAGATTTACATCCTCCGTGGTGATAAGATGTATGATGTAACGGGTAAATTGGTAAAATAATAGAAAAGTTGCAAAAAGTACGGCAAAAATTTGCATATGTCAAAAATTTGCCGTACCTTTGCACAGAATTTGGAATGATTATGGAAAAACGTACATACATACAGCCTTTGAATAAGGTTTCGGAATTAATACCGGTAAAGGTTTTATGCGTAATTAGTACACCTGTGGATAATACGCCTGAAAACGATATGGAGGCTGATGCGCCCAAACGTCGCACACCAGTGTTCTGACGAAAAAAACACAACAACCCTGCCGGTCTTGGCGGGGTTGTTGTGTATTAGAAAGTAATGAACCTTAAATTGAGAAAAAATGTTAAGTAAGAAAGATCAGATAGAGATGGCTTTGCAATCCGTAAGATTGCAGTTTCCAGAACTGGAATCGGCGAAAATGTTCATGGTTAACAACCCTGAAAAAAGAAGCACGGTTTATATGACAGTCTTGATGGGAACGAACAAATGTAATATGGATGAGGTTGTTGCTCAGTTTGTAGGAGGGCGTCAACATAATGTGTATGAAGACGTCAATAGAGATAATCCAAACTTAAGGATTGTAATAGAGGATATAAACAATCTGCTTGAGTAGGCTTATATTTGGTGTTATGTTCCTGAAACGCATCGCAGAGATGTTGTGATAATTAATAACTATTGATAAAATGTTTGCGATAAGTATTGATATCGAAGTAACACAGAAGCAGATGGAAGATTTGCACGATGTGTTGGGCCGCTTTGGATTTTTTCCAGCAATAGGAGGAATGTTCCTAAGCGAGAGTAAGGATATGGTTGGCTTGTTCTTGGCTATAAATGAATTAAAAGCCATTCCATGGTTTGCAGAAAAAGTTCAAGAAGTAAAGGCATTTAGAGTCGAAAATATGTCCGACTTTACTGAAATAATCAAACGAGGATAGTCGATAGAAGAATAAATGGAGCGCTTCGGCGCTCTTTTTGCGTGTGTTTGATAGGCCCAAAATGACCCAAAATAGTTCAAAAATAAAGATATTTTGCAAAAAGTGTTCACAAAATTTGCGAATATCGAAAAAAAGCTGTAATTTTGCACAAAATTTACAAATAGTATGGACGTACGGTTCCTAAAAGATTACCTCAGTGACTTGTATTATACCGGCAAGACAAACGATAAACAACATCGCTATCAACCGGAAGTAGTACGGAAATATGTGCGAGTAGTAGGAATATTAGATGCCGTAAGCAGGATGGAGGATTTATTCCGCTTTAACTCGTTAAATTTTGAGGCAATAGGAAATGAAGAGTATTCTGTGCGTATCGACTATCATTATCGTTTAATCTTCCAAATGGACTCCAAGCCGGGAGAAACTGTGCTAACTATTTGTAAATTAGAAGACATTACTAACCATTATAAAGCATAAGTTATGGCAACGTTAGGTTATTCTTTTTATCCTGTACATCCGGGAGAAATAATTAAAGACGAGATGGAAGCACGTCATATCTCGCAACGTGAGTTTGCGCGTCAAGTAGATATGTCGTATACGGTTCTGAATGAATTGCTGAACGGTAAACGTCCGCTATCACCGACAAATGCGCTTATGTTTGAAGCGGCATTGGATATTCCGGCAGATGCGTTGATGAGTATCCAAACGAAATATACCATGCAAACAGCACGTCAAGACCGCAAGTTATTGACATGGTTAGCTAAAATCCCGCGCGTAGCAGCAATGCTGTGAGTATTTTTTTCCATAAAATAATTTCCATAAAATGGAAAAATATTTGCGTATGTCAGAAAAAAGCAGTACCTTTGCATCACTAACAATAAAACAACAATTAAAACACTACAAGAATGTATATCCACTTTAACGCGATGCGCAGCATGGGCAAGAAAGCAGTGTCGCTAATTATGATGCTCACGCTTGGACTAACAAACGCATGGGGCGAAACAGAGACTAAAACAGAAGGATTTGAAACAGCTTCTACAGGTTCCTATGATGCAAAATCAATAAGCTCAGACAAAAGTGATTGTGGAATCGAATGGATGCTTGATAAATGCCACATAACTTCCACAAATGCAATCAATGGGAAATCATGCATAATAAGATGGTCTTCAACACAATCTAACGATATTGGATACGCACGAACTACTACACCCATAAAAGGACTGACGAATATCACATTCAAAGCAAAAAACACTTCGAGCATCATTTATATGAACGTATCCTACTCCACGAATGGGAAAAATTGGACGACGTGGAGCGACGGAGCGCTTTCTTCTAACGGGAATGATTGGATTCCTTTTACGAACGAGGTAAATAAAATGATGACTACTGCCCCCAATTATTTTTCATACGACATTCCAAATTCTTCGCCAAACACCGATTACTATATCAGAATCAAATTATCGAAGGGTGGTAATATTAGCGGTAATGCTGATTTGATCATCGATGATATAGTTTTCACATACACGAAGAGTGGAGAAGCGACGATAACTGACGGGGAGACGATGAGTATTAATGAGCCTACAGAGATGGAGAGTCTGACCATAGAAGCGGGCGGTACCATCGGCGGAGAGGCTACGCTGACCGTCAAAGATTTGACGATCAAGAGCGCTTTAGGCTCCGTTTCCGGTTCAGGAGACAGCAACGGAAAAAGCTGCGAGATCACTAACCCTCATATCACCACCACCGGAGACGTATTCTTTGAATTAGAGTTAACTCCCGCCGAACAGGCTTCGTACGGATGGTATGCATTCTCTGTTCCTTTTGAGGTGAGTGCCACCGACGGTATTTATTTCCAGGACTCCAAACTGGCCCTCGAAACGGGCTATACGATTATGGCTTACCACGGAGACATCCGTGCGCAAGGGCAATACGCTTGGAAGAAACATAGCAGCGTACTGCAACCCGGTGTGCTCTATATTATCTCCGTTGGAGACACCGATTATAAGACACTGCGATTTAAGAAACAAGCCGAAGCCGCGCTCTATAACGACGTGGTCAACGCTTCGAGTCAGATGACGACGCAGGAGTTTACTTCTACGAACCCGGATCATGCCGGTTGGAACGGTTTGGGTAATCCTTATTTAGGAAAATCACATATCAACTCCTTGGATTTGCAATTCCTTGACCACGAAGCGAACGCGTTTAAGTTGCGCTCCAGCGATGACGTGAAGATGATGATGGGCAGCGCGTTCTTCTACCAATCGGACGGAAGCGCTATCACTGTCACGAGAGATAACATCGGCAGCATAGCGCTGGCGCCCACGCGCGCTTTAAGCGCGATGGAGCAGAAGACGTATGTTGTGCGGTTAATGAACGAAGCCGGAGAAGAAGAGGACCGACTCTTTCTGCGCGCCGGTGAGGAGGATAGCGACAGTTACGAGATCGGGCGCGATGTAGCGAAGATGAGTATTGGCGATGCGCGATGTGCGCAGTTATGGGTTCCGGCTTATGGTACGCAGTTATGCGCAGCGGCTTTCCCATTAGTGAACGGTCAAGCTACTTACCCGCTTACGTTTCGTGCTCCCGCAGCAGGCAGATACTCGATTGCAATGCAGGCAGCGAGCGAAGCGGATGTCTTCCTGACGCACGAGGGAAAGATCATCTGTAACCTCAACGAGAGCCCCTACGAAATTGAATTAGCACAAGGTACAACCGAAGGATACGGCCTGCTGCTGCAAGCGAAAATGCCGACAGGAGTGGAAGAGCCTACCTCCGACTCCTCCCTGAAGGGAAGAGCCACCAAGGTGATTATTGACGGACATGTATATATCCTCCGGGACGGACGGATGTATGATGTGACGGGAAGGATGAAATAGTTTAGGGTTTAGGGTTTAGAGTTTAGTGTTTAGGGTTTAGAGAAATGAAAGAGTTAAAGAGATATATAACGCCGGAAATGAAGATGGACGTAATGACTGCCGAAAGAGTCATGACGCCCATCGCATTAGCGGGTTCTTCCACCGGACCCAAAGTAGGAAACGAGGCTCCGAAGAAGAGAGTTTTTTAGAGTTGGGACAGTTCGAGCGCAGCCAGAATAAGAGGTGCCACTCCTTTGGGATCATCCTCACGGATACGCTCGTTCACATAATAGGAATAGGTGCCATCCCGATAGGGATTACCGCCCAAACCCGCTACCGCACAACAATCGATCAGCGAAAGAGTACCATCTTCGTTAGTGCGCAGTTTATAGTTCTTGATGCCGTCCATGACTTGGATGGCTTCATTTTTATATTCAGCCGGCAGGATACCGAGCCGTACGCCTTTCGCCATCGCGAAGCAGTACATTGCCGAACAAGTGGATTCCAAGTAATTGCCTTCTTCTCCGGCACGGTCGGGCACTTGATACCACAGATGGGTCTCGGGATCCTGCACAGTCAGCAAGGCTCCCATGACACGGTTGAGAATAGCCTCCATCGCCGGACGTTCGGGTTGGTCCGCCGGCATCAGTTCGAGCACATCGCATAGCGCCATAACATACCATCCTTCCGCGCGTCCCCATGTCTCAGGACTGCAACCTGTGATCGAATCACTCCACCCCATCTGGCGGCTCTCGTCCCAACCGTGATGGTTGAGTCCGTTCGCCTTGAGCGTGTGCTTATCCACCACGAGGAACTGGTTCGCTATATCCGACCAATCCTCAGGCTCGGGTTTCCACGCCGCATAGCGTGCATAGAAAGTAGTGCCGGTAAAGAGTCCGTCAAGCCACATCTGATGGGGGTAAATCTGCTTATGCCAGAACCCGCCTTCCTCCGTACGGGGCTGCTCGCGCAGCTGGTCACGCAGCGTCTCGATAGCGATGCTGTATCGGGGTTGGGGATTGATGGCATTGAGCATGATAAGGAAATTACCACCTTGGATGCGATCCATATTATAAAGGCTTTGCTTATAGGTGAGAATCGAACCATCTTCGCCGATGAAAAGGTCGGCAAACCGTTGCACATGGTTGAGATAAGTCGTGTCTCCCGTATGCGCATATAACTCAAGGAACGCGCGCGCCATGAGTGTCGGCGTGTACTCCCATTTGGGTTTGGGGGCTCCATCGCAGGTCCACATCTCGGGGTTATGCTTCATCTCGGACAGCGCAACCGACTCCGCCGTTTGCAGGTAGGGGTTACTTTCAGTACATGCAGTCATCAGAAAGACTGCCAAAACCAATAAAAGGATAATTCGTTTCATGTGTAATATAATTTGTGTGCAAAATTACAGAAAAAAAATGACATACGCAAAAAAAGACCTCAAAAATTTGCACAATTCAAAAAAAAGCAGTAATTTTGCAGTCCATTTTGGGGCTATCTGGTTTTGACAGCAGGTAGAATGGTTGTGTAAGCACGCCGAGCAATGAGGCAACGCTCGTTAATATCGCTTCAAAATATAACTGGCAACTATGAGTATGCTCTCGCTGCCTAATCGAAGTATAGTAGATTAGCCTTTTTCGGGTGCAAGGCGCCTGAACGAGACATCGCTCCAAGCCGAGTCTGTGGGCTCAATGGATATAGCGGTGCGGAAATTCACAGAATAGATATCGCAGGCTGCGATGCGGTGTCGAAACTTTAGCAGATAAGTCGGCGGTTGGTGGCTTGGGTCTTGCTGCCGAACGAAAACGAAGGCCAAGATAAGCGTGTAGAAAGCACAAGTATTCCTTGTTTGGACACGGGTTCGACTCCCGTTAGCTCCACACGGAAATTGACGATTAGACGATTGACGAGGTACGATTGATTGTTCTATTGAGGGTAATTGTACAATTTAAATAAATCGTCAATAACTCGTAAATCGTAAATTTGTAAATCGTCAATAAATTAGGGGGGGGTATTAGCTCAGTTGGTAGAGCGCAACGTTCGCAATGTTGAGGTCAGGGGTTCGACTCCCCTATGCTCCACGTCGGAAGCGGCGATTAATGACTTCATTACTACGTAATTCGTGTAATTATCGCGCTTCCTCCTTTCCGATTAAATATCGTTGCACTAGCATTTTAATCGGGGATAAATAAACCACACATAAAATGGCAGTTGAAATTCGCGAAATACATACCAAACGGGAACTGAGACAGTTCATTCAGTTCGCTAATGACTTGTATGCGGATTGTCCGTATTACTGCCCGCCGTTGTTCTTCGACGAGATGAACTGCTTTGATGCAGAGAAGAATCCGGCTTTGGAGGTATGCGATTACCAATTATGGATGGCTTACCGCGAAGGAAAACCCGTGGGACGCATAGCCGGCATCATCAACCGCCGCGCGAACGAGAAATGGGGATTCAAGCATGTGCGCTTCGGGTGGTTCGATTTTATCGACGATAAAGAAGTCAGCAAAGCATTGCTGGATACCGTTGTAGCATGGGGCAAAGAGAGAGGCATGGACGCCTTGAATGGTCCGGTCGGATTCACGGATTTTGACCATGAGGGCTTGCTGTTGGAGGGATATGAATATCCGGCTGTGATGGCTTCACTCTATAACTATCCGTATTACGTGAACCACATCGATGCCTATGGACTGGTCAAAGAGGCGGACTGGATAGAGTTACAGGTTTTCCCTCCCAAAGACGTGCCGGAGCGTATCGACCGTTTGGCTGAGATGGTGAAGCAACGCTATCATGTTAAGGTCGTCAAAGTGAAGAACTCACGCGAGTTGGTGAAACGATTCGGTATCGAGTACATGGACGTGATTGATGCAGCTTATCAGAAGCTCTACAATTTCCAGCCCATGACCGACAAGCAGAAGAACTACTACAAAGATATGTATTTCCAGTTCCTGAACTTCGATTTCGTGACGCTGGTTGTGAATGAGAACGAGGAGCTGGTGGGAGTCGGATTGGGTATGCCGGATATAGCGCCGGCGCTACGCAAGAGCGGAGGCAAACTATTCCCCTTCGGATGGTATCACCTCATCAAAGCGCTGAAAGCGAAAAAGATGGAGCGGTTCAGTTTCCTGCTCATCGCCGTTAGGCCGGACTATCAGGACAAGGGCATCAATGCGCTCTTCCTGCAAGACCAGATACCGCTTATCAATCAATACGGCATCCACACGCTGGAGACCACCAGTATGCTGGAGACCAACACCAAAGTGCTGTCGTTCTTTATGCAGTTCGACCATAAGCAACATAAGCGCCATAGGGCATATATCAAACCGCTGTGAAAGGACAAAAGACATACGAAGCGGCACTACTCAAATTGAACGAATACATCAGCGCACGCAACATGCGCAAGTCACGTGTTCGGGAGATGGTTTTAGAGCAGGCATGTATGCTGCCTCCTTTATTCACCGCGGAACAACTGGCAAAAGCCTGCGCGGCGGAACGCATATCTGTAGCAACCGTGTATAACTCGCTGGAGTTATTCATCACCGCTCAGATCCTGCATGCCATAGACAGGCAGCGGGGAAAAAGCGCCACACAATACGAAGTGATCCCCGGGAAGCAGACATACATGCAGATACAATGCAGCAAATGCGGACGCGTCTCGGAGATTAAAGACAAAGCCATTGACCACCTTATACGGGTGCGCAAATATATAAATTTTGACATGCAGCGCTATACCCTGCTGATCTACGGCGAATGCAAGCACTGCCGCAAACCGAAAATACAAACTGAAAAATGAGCAGTATATCGATCTATTGGATATTATTCATCGTCATCGCGATTGCGAGTTGGATCGTTTCTTCGTCGCTGGAGCGCAAGTTCGAGAAATACAGCAAGGAGAGTTTACCGATGACCGGAAGGGACGTAGCGCTCAAGATGCTGCGTGAGAACGGTATTGATGATGTCAAAGTGACCTGTATCAGCGGCCAATTGACCGACCATTACAACCCTGCTACGAAGACGGTTAATCTGTCGGAGGCGGTTTATAACGGCGCTAATATAGCCGCAGCAGCAGTAGCGGCACACGAGTGCGGTCACGCAGTGCAACACGCGATGGCATATGCGCCGCTGAAGATGCGGTCGGCTCTGGTACCTGTCGTATCATTCTCCAGCAAATGGATGACGTGGATCCTGCTGATCGGCATGCTGACAATAGAGACTTTTCCGACGCTGATGCTGGTAGGTATAGTACTATTTGCCACCACCACCCTCTTCGCCTTTGTGACGCTGCCAGTAGAGATCGACGCCAGCCGCAGAGCAGTGAACTGGTTGGAAGAGTCGGGTCTTACCAGAAGAGAGACCATTGCGATGGCGTCCGACGCCCTCCGCAGCGCTGCTTATACATACGTAGTAGCAGCCCTCAGCTCACTCGCTACACTGATCTACTACATCCTCATTTTCATGGGAGGAAGGAGAGATTGAGAATTGAGAATTGATAATTGATAATTGAGAATTGATAGTTGATAATTGATAGTTGGAGGAATTACCCTCTTAGGCGGAAGCCGCTCCTCCCGTTCCGTCGGGAGGACGCTCCGGGCCCCGTAGCTCAATTGAATAGAGTGTCAGATTCCGGTTCTGAAGGTTCTGGGTTTGAGCCCCAGCGGGGTCACAAAAAACGAGCAACTTAACGTTGCCCGTTTTTTTATGTACGAAGGAGCGATGTACGATGTACGATTTATTTCATCATTTAATCATTGAATCATTTAAATTTTAGATCAACGATGATAGGATCGTGGTCGGAGTAGCGGTGCATGGAGGTATCTTTCTGTTTGAAAGCGCCGTGCTGGTAATACCAATCAGCATTGACGTGCCAAGGACGCACACGCACGATATACTTTGCCATCGAGGGATTGGCAAAACAGCGGTCGAGATAGCCGATCTCGCCCTTATAGACATAGGAATAGTTATCCGGGCAGAAACGGTTTATCTGGTCTTCATAACCCGCACGAACGATTGTCTGAATAGGTTGCTCTTGCGTATAACAGTTATAATCACCGAGAAGGAGTATATCCGAATCACCATAAAGCGTCATCGCTTGCGGTAACATCGCCAGCAGCGAGTCCGTGTTCTCCATCCGTTTGAGATTGGTGCTATACTGCGTACGTCCGGGACGTTTGGATTTGAGATGGTTGAGCGAGACGATGAATCGCTCGCCGGAAGCACGATCCTCAAATCCCTGCGCAAACATCCTCGCGTAGTAATGGCTGGTCGAGTCATGGTATGCCGAGAGGGGTGACTCATAAGGCCGGATACGGTCGGTATTATACACAAAGCAACACCCGATCCGGTCTATATTATCCATCGGCATGGTAACATACGCATAATGGCCATGCTTATTCAGCTCCGCCAACAACATCCGCGGAGCTTTGTCGCCCACCTGCATCTCGCAGAAAGCGAAGAGGTCGGCATGCATGGCGCATAGCGCGGAGACAAGTTTGCGCGTCTGGAGCGCCTGTTGGGCAGGATTAGTGCGCTTATGAGCATAACCGCCAAGGTCTGCGAAGTAATTCTCTATATTCGCACCTACGATACGCAGTTCATTCTTGCGAGGTTTGGGCAGTTTATCGAGCGGAGCATGGGAGGTCTTGACGCCTTGCCCCGTTACGAAATGCCGATCACTCGTCACACGCGCCTTGAATGTGCGCACGCGATCACCCGTGCGTACCTTATAGTATTGATTGCGGCAATGAATCACGATCGAGTTCGCACGATTGGATTCCACAATCTGCCAATAAGCCGTACTGTCACCATCGGCGAGCCTCACCGCCCGCTCTTCCGGACAATAGAGCCTCTCAGGCGCAAGGACGAGTGAGTCATAGAAACTACCGCAAACAATAAGCGGTGTGGTCACTTGCACCATCCGGTTGGTGTATTTGGACCAATCGGACTGAAGGGTTTCTAAAGAAACACGCTCCACCGCACGAACAGCAACCGTCAGCGAGCATAAAAACAACGCAAAAAATAAATGTTTTCTCATAATTGATGTCGAATAATGGCGCAAAATTACAAAAAAATACGTATATATGCAAAAAAATCTGCAAAAAATTTGCGTATGTCAAAAAAAAGCAGTACTTTTGCAGTCCCATTTAAAAAAAATGGTGTTATATCGCGGAGTAGAGCAGTGGTAGCTCGTCAGGCTCATAACCTGAAGGTCGGTGGTTCGATCCCGCCCTCCGCAACCAAGAAAATCTCGTATACACTTGCGTATATGAGATTTTTTTTGTACCTTTGCAGCCAAATTCAAATCAATATGGCAAAATATATCATTATGGCAGAAGAAGGCGAGTACGGATTGATAGCCCAGGTGAAGGAAAAACTGGGTTTGGACCTCGCCGACGCCGAGATCATCTACACCGGTGTGGGAGCAATCAATATCATCCGTTCGCTGCAAAACCTCGACCGCGAAGCCGAACTCTATAACATCGGCTATGCCGGTAGTGCGAATTTCGATTTGGGCACCTGGGTTGAAGTAACCGAAGCGCGGCTAAATCACCCCAATGTGACGTACCCGGAGCCAACGTTGGAAATTCAAAATTCAAAATTAAAAATTCAAAATTGTCGTCAGGCGATTTGTTACACCAACTGCGATTTTGTGCTGGCTTCTGACTACAAAGACTGCGTCTTCGACATGGAGCTGGCTTTCATCGCTGCGCTCGGTTTCAAGAACCTGCATAGTTTCAAGCACGTGAGCGACAACCTCTCGCTCCACGCCTACCATGACCTCACACACGGGGTGGAATAGGAGATAATTGAAAGTTGAAAGTTGAAAGTTGAAAGGATGACGACTGTATATTTAAAACCACATAAAGAGGAATCGCTCAAGCGTTTTCATCCCTGGGTGTTCTCAGGTGCGATTGCTCGCGTAGAGTTAGACGCCAAGCATCAAAGCGATGCGCCTGAAGAAGGCGAGATCGTAGCGGTGTACTCCGCTTCGAAAGAGCCCTTAGGCGTCGGTCATTGGCAAATAGGTTCTATCGCCGTGCGGATTCTTGCGTTCGGCGTAGAAGAGTTACCCAAAGACTTCTTGGTAGAACGTATCCGCGCGGCATATAAAGTACGCCAAACCCTTGGTTTGGCTGATGTACGAAGGGACGATGTACGATGTACGAAGGAGAACAACACTTTCCGTCTCGTTCATGGAGAGGGGGATTTTCTGCCGGGTCTGATTGTGGACGTTTATGCAGAGACCGCTGTTATTCAGGCACATTCAGTAGGCATGCACGTACACCGGAAAGAGATTGCCGAAGCTATCCTAGCTACCGTGCCGCAAGTTAAAAACATCTATTATAAGAGCGATGACACCCTGCCCTTCAAGGCGGACATATCCGAGCCGAAGGTCGGATATTTAATTCAAAATTCAAAATTCAAAATTCAAAATTGTGAAGAGTTCTGGTCGATGGAAAACGGTCTTTCTTTCCGGATTGATTGGTTGAGAGGCCAGAAGACAGGTTTCTTCATTGACCAACGCGAGAACCGCGCCCTTGTGGAGCGATACGCCAAGGACAAGGATGTTCTCAATATGTTCTGCTACACAGGTGGATTCTCATTATACGCGCTACGCGGAGGAGCCAAAACGGTCGATTCGGTAGATGTGAGCCAGAAAGCGATAGAATTGGTGAATATCAATGTGGCGAAGAATTTTCCGAAAGCCACCAACCACACCGCAGTAGCTGCGGACGCGTTTGAGTACCTGAGCAAGCAGAAGTCCGAAGGTCGCACTTTTGACCTGATTATTCTTGACCCACCGGCTTTTGCCAAACATCGGGATGCGGTGAAGAATGCGTTAAGGGGCTATCAACGCATCAATGCGAAAGCGATTGAGATGATTCGCCCGGGAGGTATCTTGTTTACATTCTCCTGTTCGCAGGCTGTGGATAAAGAGGCATTCCGTTTGGCGGTCTTCTCTGCTGCCGCACAAGTGGGACGCAAAGTGCGGATTCTTCACCAGCTCCATCAACCCCAAGATCACCCAATTAATATCTACCACCCCGAAGGGGAATACCTGAAGGGACTTGTTCTTTACGTAGAATAATTCCCATGTACGAAGGACAAATGTACGATGTACGATGTATGTACGAAGGAAAATAAGGACGATTTATGCAATTAGTTTGTTTTGACACAGAGACGACCGGTCTCGATGTACAGAAAGAGCATATTATCCAGCTCTCTCTGGTGAAAATAGAGACTTCCGATTGGTCGGTTATAGACCAACGCGATTGGTATATTCTCCCGGAAGGCGAGTTCACTATTCCAGCCGAAGCCGAGGCGGTGCATCATATCAGTAAGCCGTTCCTGCTGGAGAACGGAGTGAGTCTGAAAAGCGTTTACAACGATTTCATAGCGTTTACCAAAGGCTGCGATTTCCTCTCCTATAACGGAAACGGTTATGACGCGCCCATTCTCCATTATAACCTCAAGCGACTTGGTTTGGAGTTCTCTTTTGAAGGACGTACATGGTACGACGCGTTGCTACTGGAGCGTATTCACACAGCCGGAATGGTAGATGAGAACGGCGAGAAAGTACGCAACAACCTCACCGCGGCATACACCCGATACTACGGCCATCCTTTTGAGGGAGCCCATAACTCGCTCGATGACGTCATGGCAACGATAGAGGTATTTAAAGCTCAGATAACCGCGCACGGCTGGAAATGGGCACAACGCGATGAGTTCGGGTTCATCTGTTTTGACCGATGGCTCACCAAGAAAGGCAGTTACTACTACCTCACACAGGGTGCCCACAAAGGCGAATCCATCGAATCGATGATGCGCATCGACAAAAGTTATCTCGATTGGATTATCAATAAATGTCAATGGACCGATGATCAAACCCGTGAGATCATAGATAAGGTACTAAGGGGAGAAATACAATGTACAAAGGACGAAGTACAATGTACGAAGGAAACACCGAAGACTCCTTCCAGAGGCAAAAAACGCCCGAAAGGAACCATCTCCGAAGCCGATTTGAGCCTTTTTTAACGCATATTTGCATTTTTTTGCCTAAAAATTTGGTCATTTCAAAAAAATATTGTACCTTTGCACCCGCTTTTGCTAAATGGTACATCATAAATGGCCAATTGGTAAAGTTTTGGCCGGTTGGATGAGCGACTTAGTCAGCGGTCTGCAAAACCGTTTAGAGCGGTTTGACTCCGCTACCGGCCTCAGAGAGCCGCCCGACCAAGGGTGGCTCTTTTTGAATTAAAAATTAAGAATTAAAAATTAAGAATTGGATTCCCTTATTCAAGATATCACTTCGCAGGAGTACAAGTACGGCTTCACGACGGATGTAGAGACGGAGATTGTACCTGCGGGTCTGAACGAAGATATCGTTCGGCTTATTTCCGCGAAGAAGCACGAGCCAGAATGGTTGCTTGAGTTCAGATTGAAAGCTTTCCGCAAATGGCAGACCATGTCTGTCCCCACCTGGGCGCACTTGAATATTCCCAATATCGATTTTCAAGCTATCTCGTACTATGCTGCTCCAAAAACAAAAAAGCCATCAGCCGTCAGCAATCAGCCTTCAGATGAGATCGACGCTGAGATTATGAAGACCTTCGACAAACTTGGTATTCCTTTGGAGGAACGGGCAGCACTCGCGGGAAACATGGCGGTCGATGCAGTCATGGACAGCGTGAGCGTGAAGACGACGTTTAGGGAGACCTTGGCGGAGAAGGGTATCATTTTCTGTTCGATTAGCGAGGCGGTAAAGGAATACCCGGACTTGGTCAAGAAATACTTGGGAAGTGTGGTTCCTCCGACCGATAATTTCTACGCGGCGCTTAACTCTGCAGTGTTCAGTGACGGTTCGTTTGTGTATGTACCCAAAGGCGTCCGCTGCCCGATGGAACTGAGCACCTATTTCCGCATCAATGCCGGTAAGACGGGTCAGTTCGAACGGACGTTGTTAGTGGCAGACGAAGGCGCTTATCTGTCTTATTTAGAGGGATGTACAGCGCCTATGCGCGATGAAAACCAACTTCACGCAGCGATTGTTGAGATCATCGTTCATAAGGACGCCGAAGTCAAATATTCGACCGTCCAGAACTGGTATCCCGGTGACAAAAACGGCAAAGGAGGTATCTATAATTTCGTCACGAAGCGAGGTATTACTCATGAGAATGCGCGGTTGAGTTGGACACAAGTCGAGACAGGAAGTGCAATTACATGGAAATATCCGAGTTGTATATTAAAAGGGGATAACTCCACCGCCGAGTTCTACTCGGTGGCGCTCACCAATAACTACCAACAGGCGGATACGGGCACAAAGATGATCCACATCGGCAAAAACACCCGTTCTCGTATCGTCTCCAAAGGTATCTCCGCCGGGCATAGCCAGAACGCGTACCGCGGACTCGTCAAGATGGGCATTCATGCCGAAAACGCCCGCAATTACAGCCAATGCGACAGTTTGTTGTTGGGCGATAAATGCGGCGCGCACACTTTTCCGGACATGATCATCTCCAACCCTACGGCGACGGTGGAGCACGAGGCAACAACCTCCAAGATCAATGAAGACCAGCTCTTCTACTGCCAGCAACGGGGTATTTCCCTCGAAGATGCAGTCGGACTCATCGTCAACGGCTATGCAAAAGAGGTGATGGACAAGCTCCCGATGGAGTTTGCCGTTGAGGCGCAAAAATTGCTGCAAGTAAGTTTAGAGGGGAGTATCGGATAATTCACCATTAGGAAAGCGCTATGTGCTCCGCCTGAACAGGTGAACCGATAAATTGAGATGCGGATTGCGAGAAGCGGTCCGCATTTTCTGTGGTCAGATAGGAGCATGTCCCGTTAGTGGAGAGTTGGTCTCGGTACTCGGGGTGACGATGCAGATAATCCGCGAGAGACTTGGCTTCTAGTTCGCCTTGTGCGATAGTAGTCACCCTTGGTGAATTCACCGGAAGAGGGAATTCCGACTCATCCAGTTCATGACGAAACTCGAGCCAGTTGTCGATTTGCTCTTTCATGAGCGGATAGTGGGTACAACCGAGCACGAGGGTGTCAATCTGCGGATCTTTGGCGAGTATCTCACGCAGGTACTTGCCGATGAAATACTTGGTGCCCGGTCCGTTATGTTCGCCAGCCTCGATGAGCGGCACCCAGAGCGGGCAGGCTTGTTGAGTAATGACAAGCGGACAAACCTTTCCCCCCGCCCTCCCCTCAAGGGAGGGAGCTTCACTATGTGAGATTTTCTCCAACTCCAGCACATAACTCTCAGAGGAGACGGTAGCCGGAGTGGCAAGAATGCCGACATGTCCATTTTTGGTGATAGCCGGCACCGCTTCTACCGTCGGACGAATGACGCCCAAGACATTTACCATTTGGTCATTTACCAATTGGTCATTTATTAACGGCAGGTCATGCTGCTGAATGGTTCTCAGCGCTTTCGCAGAGGCGGTATTGCACGCCAGAATGATTAAGGCACAGTTTTTGTTGATGAGATATTGAACGGCCTGAAGGGTGTACCGATAGATGACATCGAACGAGTGCGTACCATAAGGCGCACGGGCGTTGTCCCCAAGATAGATATAATCATACTCGGGAAGCTCGCGACGGATGGCATCCAGAATGGTCAGACCACCGTATCCGCTATCAAAAACACCTATTTTTGCCATAATCCGCTGCAAAATTACAAAAAAATTTGCATATGTGCAAAAAAAAGTGTATCTTTGCACGCTATTTGTTAACAATTACAATAAAATTGTAAAAAATATTAAAACTATACGTATATGAAATTCAATGTATCGAGTTCGAAACTCTTTTCTCAATTGCAGGCTGTAAGCCGTGTGATTAACAACAAGAACGCGCTGCCTATTCTGGACGACGTGCTGTTTGATTTGGTTGGTAACGAGTTGATGTTAACCGCCTCGGACGGCGAGACGACCATCCGCACAAGTATCGAGGTGGAGGGCGCAGAAGGAAACGGCAAAGTAGCTTCGGCAGCCAAGTTGCTGTTGGAGACCCTCAAGGAGTTCAGCGAGCAACCGCTGGCATTCACCATTGACGAGAATAATTTCGCAGTCAACATGGTAAGCCAGAACGGTACCTATTCGTTCGTTGGCGTTAACGGCAACGAGTATCCGGAGATGCCTGCCGCAGAAGCAGAAGCACGTCAGATCGCATTGCCGGCAAACGTACTGCAGAGTGCGATTGAGAAGACCATTTTCTGCACGGCGGATGACGACTTGCGTCCCGTTATGAACGGTATATTCTTCGACATCACAGCAGACAAAGTGACGATGGTAGCAACCGACGCACACCGTTTGGTTCGTTATACGAACACCAGCGTAGCTGCCGGCGCAGAGGCAAGTTTCATTCTGCCCAAGAAACCCGCAGGGCTGCTGAAGAACCTGTTGGCGAAAGAGGAGAACGAAGTAAAAGTTACGTTTGGCACCAAGAACGCCCGCTTTGAGTTTGGCAGCACAATCATCGTTTGCCGTCAGATCGAGGGTCGTTTCCCGAACTACAACGCCGTTATTCCTCAGGGCAACCAGAACGTGGTAACCGTTGACCGTCAGACGATTATCAACGCTTGCAAGCGTGTAGCCGTCTTCGCTAACAACGGTACCGCACAGCTTCGTCTGGCGCTCAGCGAGAACCAAATCAAAATCTCCGCGCAAGACATCGATTTCTCGACCAGCGCAGAAGAGACCATCAGTTGCGATTACAACGGCACACCGATGGCCATCGGGTTCAAGGCGCCGTTCCTGATCGACCTGCTGAACTCGATTGAGAGCACAGAAGTACAGTTGAAACTGGCAGATCCGGCACGCGCAGGCCTCATCCTTCCGGCTGAGAACCAGGAGAACGAAGACGTACTGATGCTGCTTATGCCGATGTTGCTGAACGATTAAAGAGACCGGCCTGCGGCCTGATAGAATATAGACCGCTACGCTGATAGAGCATAGACCGATTATGTATAGAAAATTATCGCGACAAGAGATCGCGCAGATGGAGGCACAGGGATGTAGTGCCCGTAACTGGGAGGACGTGGAGGTAGCCGAAGCATTCGATGCCAGATACGTGCGCAACACCACTTTCTCCGGACACAACCAACTGGGTGTTTTCGGATGCGAGATAGAGTTGCCCGGAGGACTGACGATTCACTCAGGAATCTACAATGCCACCTTGCACAACTGCGAGGTAGGCGACGATGCACACCTATACAACATCCATAATTACATCGCCAATTATCATATCGGAGCGCACACCTGCATTGAGAATGTGAACGCAATCCTAGTGGATCGCCGTTCCACGTTCGGCAACGGCGTACGCGTACCGGTGATGAACGAAGGCGGTGGTCGCGAGATACCTATTTTCAACGAATTGAGCGCCAGTTTGGCGTATATTCTGACGCTTTATCGTCATCGTCCGGCGATGATTCATGAGTTGGAGCGGCAAATAGATGCGTACGCGGAGGCGCAGGCTTCGGACCACGGCTTTATCGGCGATCATGTACGAATCCTGAACTGCGGCAGTATAAAGAATGTCCGCATCGGCGATTATGCGGAACTGAACGGCGTGAGTCGTCTGAAAAACGGTACTCTCAATTCGAATGAAGCGGCTCCTATTCGCTTGGGTAGCGGCGTCAAATGTACCGATTTCATTATTGCTTCGGGTGTTGAAATAGGCGACTCGACCTTGGTGGACAAGTGCTTTGTTGGGCAAGGCTGTATCTTCGACAAGCACTATTCGGCGGGCGAAAGTCTCTTCTTTAGCAACTGTCAAGGAATGCACGGAGAAGCGTGCGCAATCTTCGCAGGACCGTACACCGTGACCCACCATAAATCAACGCTCCTCATCGCAGGTATGTTCTCGTTCCTGAACGCCGGTTCGGGTTCTAACCAGTCGAACCACATGTACAAACTCGGTCCGATTCACCAGGGCATTGCCGAACGAGGTGCCAAAACAACCAGCGACAGTTATCTGCTCTGGCCCTCCAAAGTAGGTGCTTTCAGTCTCGTCATGGGACGTCACACCCACCATGCGGACACATCAGAGCTGCCTTTCTCGTATTTGATAGAGAACAACTCGGAGAGTTATCTGGTGCCCGGAGCGAACCTGCGTACCGTAGGTACGATCCGCGATGCACAGAAATGGCCGAAACGTGACAACCGAAAAGATCCGAATAAGTTAGACCAGATCAATTTCAACCTTCTGAGCCCATATACCGTGCAGAAAATGTGGCGCGGCAGAGAAGTTCTGAACGAATTGCAAGCTTTAGGAGGAGAAAACACAGAAGTGTACGGTTATCGAAACTGCAAGATCAAGAATAGTTCGCTTCGTCACGGGCGGGAGCTATACACTATCGGCATTCAGAAATTTCTCGGTAACAGCCTGATTAGCAGGTTAGAAAAGAAAGAATGGCACACGATAGACGACATCCGTTCCGTGTTACGGCCGGATAGTACAATCGGAGCCGGAGATTGGGTGGATATGGCGGGTTTGATTGCGCCGAAGAACGAAGTAAAACGTCTGTTGGACGACATCGAGAAAGGGGCACTCAGCCTAACCGATATCCAGAAACGTCTCATAGAGATGCACGCCAACTACTACTCGTACGAATGGACTTGGGCGTGTGAAAAATTAGAGCAGGTTTGGGGTTGCTCCGTAGAACAAGTGACGCTGGAACAACTGCGCAAAACGGTTGAGGAATGGAAAGAGGCGGTAGTCGAATTGGACAAAATGGTGTATAACGATGCACGAAAGGAGTTCGATCTCAACAGCCAAACCGGTTTTGGCGTGGACGGAGACCGCGAACAAGCCGAAGCGGATTTCGAAGAGGTACGCGGTAATTTCGAGTCCAACTCATTCGTAAAAGCTGTGCTGGAACATATCAAAACAAAGAGCGAATTGGGCGATCGAGTTCTTGCCAAACTTGCACAAATTGAAGATTTTAAGATTTAACAATTTGAAGATTTTGAGCGAAGGAAAAGTAACCATATTAGGATGCGGAAGTGCCAAGCCGACGAGGACCACCTCGCCTTCGGCGCAGTTGGTGGAATTGTGCGACAAGTCCTTTCTCGTTGATTGCGGCGAAGGGGTTATCCTGACGATGCAGAAACTGGGTGTACACACCTCCAGATTGTATAACATCTTCATTTCGCACCTACATGGAGACCACTGTTTCGGTCTGATCGGGTTGCTTACCACGCTGGGCATGCTCAAACGTACGCAGCCCATGCATATTTACGCTCATCCGGATTTGGAGAAACTACTCAAGCCGCTTCTGGAGTACCACGCGAACGATCGGTTATACGACATCATTTTTCATCCTATCAATCCGCGCAAGCATGAGGTCATTTTTGAGGATCGCACTGTTTCCGTGGAAACTATTCCTCTCAAACATGGTGTACCCACCTGCGGTTTTCTCTTCAAGGAGACTCATCGGGTGAAGAACGAAGACGGTTCATTCAGCCATGAGACCCACAAGCGTTACGCCTATTGTTCGGACACGCAGTACAGCGAGAAAATCATTCCTATCATCGAAGATGTGGATACGCTTTATCACGAATCCACTTTCTTGCAGGAACACGGAGCCCGAAGCAAAGAGGTCAAACACTCTACGGCAGCCGAAGCGGCTACGATAGCCAAGATGGCAAAGGCAAAAAAACTGATTTTGGGTCATTATTCCGCACGGGTTGAAGACCATAATCTCTTCTTGCAAGAGGCCAAACCCATCTTCGATAACACTATCCTTGCAGAGGAAAACGACGTTATAACTCTCTAATCGCGCATCTATGCACGATGTAAAAAATGGCAAAGTCAACAATCCAATATGTCTGTTCGTCCTGCGGTGCTAAAGCTCCGCAGATGTTAGGACGCTGTCCTGTCTGCGGCGAATGGGGCACGTATGAAGAGGAGGTCGTCGAAAGTCGAAATACCGGTATATCGAAATATCGGAATATCGACAAGAAAACCATGCCTAAACGCCTGCAGGAGATCGTTGCCACCGAGGAAATGCGGATTGACATGTTTAACGGCGAGTTTAACCGTGTCTTAGGAGGAGGTCTGGTTCCGGGAAGTCTTGTGCTCTTGGGCGGTGAACCCGGTATCGGCAAATCAACCCTCGCGCTCCAAGTGCTCATGCAACAAGGCGAGCGAAAGACCTTCTACGCTTCCGGAGAGGAGTCCGTACGCCAACTCAAACTGCGCGCCGAACGCTTAGCCGGCAATGCGGAAAATTTATACATTTCTTCAGAGACATCGCTGGAGCGCATCTTGGAGCAGGTAAAAGAACTGGAACCCGAGATAGTAGTCATTGACTCCATCCAAACAATTGGCACAGAGGCAGTTGAAGCCTCCATCGGAAGCCTCACGCAAGTACGCGAGTGTGCTGCTCGAATTCTGGAGTTTGCCAAAACGCGCAATATACCGTTCATCATAATCGGACATATTAACAAAGAAGGTTCGCTGGCGGGTCCTAAAGTATTGGAACACATCGTGGACACCGTGCTGCAATTCGAGGGCGACCAGCAATATATGTACCGTATTCTGCGTGCACAGAAGAACCGGTTCGGCTCAACGTCCGAGATCGGAATCTATGAGATGCGGCAGGATGGTCTTCGCGAAGTGACTAATCCCTCGGAATTACTGCTCTCTACAGCCCGCGAAGGCTTGTCCGGTATAGCTATAGCCGCGGCGGTAGAAGGGGTAAGACCGTTCCTTATCGAAGTACAAGCACTCGTCTCCTCTGCCGCTTATGGCACGCCGCAGCGCTCCTCCACCGGGTTTGACGGACGGCGACTAAACATGTTATTGGCTGTCTTGGAGAAACGCGTGGGGTTCAAACTGCTGCAAAAAGATGTCTTCCTCAATATAGCAGGTGGCCTCAAAGTGCAAGACCCCGCTATTGATCTGGCGGTTCTGGCTGCAGTCCTCAGCAGTAACATGGACATCGCCTTGGACGCGGGTACATGCCTTTGCGGAGAAGTGGGTTTGGCAGGAGAGATTCGCCCGGTCAACCGCATCGAACAACGTATCTCCGAGGCGCAGAAATTAGGTTTCCGTCGCATCCTCATCCCTGACGAGCAAAAGGTAGAGACAGGGCGCTACTCTATTGAGATTGTGCCGGTTAAGAAAGTGACGGACGCTTTTCGCTTACTCATAAAAAATTAAACACCATGAACCGATTATTTCTCTTTTTATGTTCGTCAGGAATACAATGCCGGTTGGCGAAATAATTCTAAAAAGCACTTTATATACAAATCCAATTAATCCAAACGGACACGATAATCGATAAATCTGCATCAAAAGTGCAGATTTATTTGCATATATCCATTTTTTTTTGTACCTTTGCGCCCGATTTTGTAATATGAATTATTATGCGCGTGTGCGCAGGAGAATAATGAGGCGGTACATCTATATAATAACGAGCGTGTTAGTGCTTGCGTGTGCAAGCGTAGAAACACGCGCACAGGTGCTCAGTACGGACCAGCCGTACTTGTGCGAATTAGGTGTACAGGGAGGATTCGGGTATTATGTTGGAGATGCCGCGCCGCATATTTTCACGAACATCCGCGAGGCGTACGGCATTCATTTCCGGTATAAATTCACCAAGCGCTGGGCTATTCAGGCGAAAGTGTCGGGGCAGCGCATTGCCGGCAGTGATTTTGACATACGCGGCCATAAGCTGGACACCCGTTGGCAGAACCAGATGATCAACGTGGACGTAATGGCGGAGTTCAATTTTTTCCGTTTCGGCACTTCCAATAAATACGACAAGCGTATCCGCCCTTACACCCCGTATATTTTCTTAGGTATCGGCGCAGGCATGTACGGCATCGGAGACAAGGCGGCTTTATCCCGCGGAACACATGCAACAGCATATATCCCACTGGGAATCGGATTCAAATGGAAGTTTCATCGCTTCATTGGCATGAATATTGCATGGCAGCATAATATATACATGGCGGATAACTTGGAGAGCCGCGATGCGTTGGATAACAAGCATCAGCTCAACGGCTGGAATTGGATGAACTGCGACCTGACAGGTATGTTTACGGTCGGGCTTGTTTTTGAGTTCGCCAAGGCCAAAAAAGAATGCCGGATATGTAATTTTTAAAGACAATGGATTATAAAGAACAAATAGACAAATTGTCCCTGCCGCGCCACATCGCCATCATTATGGATGGTAACGGCCGATGGGCAAAGAAACAAGGTCTGGCACGTATGTTCGGGCATAAGCAAGGGGTAGAAACCGTGCATAACATCACCGTAGCAGCAACCAAGTTGGGCATTGAGTATCTGACGCTTTACACCTTCTCCACGGAGAACTGGAACAGACCCAAGGAGGAAGTAGATGCCTTAATGACCTTGTTGGTTGATACGATTGTGAAAGAGACCCCGACGCTGATGAACAACAATGTTCGTCTGCAGACAATCGGTGATATCGAGCGCTTACCGGAAGGTACGAAACAGAAATTCCTCAGTTGCATTGAGCAGACAAGCCAAAACACGGGTCTGACGATGGTGATAGCACTTAGCTATTCCTCCCGATGGGAGATCACGGAGGCAATGCGTACTGCCGTTCGTCGAGCACAAGCAGGAGAACTGCGTGCCGAGGATGTGAATGAACAGCTCGTAAGCAGCCTCATGACCACTCGCGAGATGCCGGATCCGGATCTCCTCATTCGTACCAGCGGTGAGTATCGTATCAGCAATTTCCTGCTTTGGCAACTGGCATACAGCGAGCTGTATTTCACGGATTGCTTATGGCCGGAGTTCACAGAAGAAGAGTTCTACAAAGCCATTGTAGATTATCAGAAGAGAGAACGTAGATTTGGAAAAACAAGTGAACAGATTCATTAATATCATATTCTTTTTGCTCTTCAGCATCGGTGTTTTCGCGCAGGACATCGAGTACGGTTTGTCGAGTAAAACCTACGAGATTGCCGGTATCGAAGTAGAAGGCGCTGATAACTACGAGGATTTCGTGCTGATTGGATTCTCCGGTTTGGCTGTCGGAGATAAGGTTGACGTACCGGGTCCGCAGATTACCAAAGCCATCAAAAGGTTCTGGAAACAAGGTCTTTTCTCTAACGTCAAAATCAAAGCGAAGAAGATAGAGGGCAATAAAATCTGGTTAGTCATCGAACTGGCGCAGCGTCCCCGTATCAGCGAAGTCAAGTACGAGGGCCTCAAGAAAAGCGAGCGGGAGGATGTAGAGATTAAAGCAGGTATCCGTCCGGGCGCACAAATGACGCCGAACGTGGAGGATCATGCCAAAACGGTTATTAAGAAATTCCTCGCCGACAAAGGATTCCACAATGCCGAGATACATATTGTCCAGAAACCCGACCCGGACCATAAAGGCTACGTGCGCGTTTTGGTAGCAGTAGACAAGAAAGCCAAGACCAAAGTAGGAAAAATCTACATCACCGGAAACAAAGCCTTAAGTCACCTACAGATTAACAAGGCGATGAAAAAGACGAATGATAACCATATTATCAACATGTTCCGCACGAAGAAATTCGTAGATGCAGAGTACGAGAAAGACAAACAAGCGGTGATTGATAAATATAACGAAGTGGGTTATCGTGACGCTTATATCGTAGCGGACTCCGTGGTTCCGAGCCCAACGAAGAAGAACCGCGTTGACGTCTATATGACCATCAGCGAGGGGGATAAATACTACGTCCGCTCCATCAAATGGGTCGGAAACACCATCTATCCCTATGAATATCTGGACGCAACGTTAGGCGTCAAACCGGGAGATGTATATAACCTGAAGACGCTCAACGAACGCTTGCAGACCGACGACGATGCCGTCAGCAAACTGTACACAGACCGCGGTTATCTCTTCTTTAACGTAGAACCCGTTGAGGTGAATGTGGAGAATGACTCCATCGATTTCGAAATGCGCTTATACGAAGGCAAACCGGCGACCATCAATAATATCAAGATTGTCGGCAACACGCGTGTTTACGAACACGTCGTTCGACGTGAGTTATATACAAAACCGGGACAACTATACTCCCAATCGGATATTATGCGTTCGTTGCGTGAGTTGGCGCAGATGGGGCATTTCGACCAAGAGAAATTGGTTCCGGATATTCAACCCGACCCCGAGAACGGAACGGTGGATATCACTTATAATCTGGAGACTAAGTCCAGCGACCAAGTGGAGTTCTCCCTCGGTTGGGGAGCTACTGGTATTACCGGCTCGATCGGCTTCAAGTTCACCAACTTCGCCATCCAGAACCTCTTCAATAAAAAATCCTATCGTATCGTGCCGCAAGGTGAAGGTCAGACTTTCTCCATCAACTTGCGTACGAATGGTATCTACTCGACGTCGGTTTCGCTGTCTTTCCTTGAGCCTTGGTTAGGAGGAAAGCGTCCTAACAGCCTCAGTGCCAGCTTCTTCTTCTATAACCAAACCGGTTATTCCAGCCGTTACCAACGGGCATACCAAAACCTCTATAACTCCTATTCGAATTATTACTACTATTCCGGCAACTCGAATTATTACCAGCAGATAGCGGAGGCAGAGGCGGATAAAGGCAAGTTCATTCGCCAGTTCGGTTTTGCACTCGGTTATGGTAAACGTCTCCGTTGGCCGGATGATTATTTCATGTTCTATACCGAGTTGAGCTATACGCTCTTCTGGATGCGTGATTGGGCTTACATGCAAGTGGCTAATGGTACCATGCACAACTTGGCGCTGAACCTGCAAATCAGTCGTTCGTCTATTGACAACCCGATTTATACGCGTCGCGGTTCGCAGTTCAGCTTAGGTGTCAAACTGACACCACCTTGGTCGCTCTTTGAGAAAAAAGACTACTCCACCCTGACGCCGGAGGAGAAATACCACCTTATTGAGTATCATAAATGGACGTTCAAGGGAAAAGTGTTTACTCCCCTTACCCGGGACAGCAAACTGGTACTCATGACCCGTGCGGAATTTGGTTATCTCGGGCACTACAACAAATACAAGAAATCGCCTGTAGAAACCTATACAATGGGTGGTGACGGAATGGCTGGATACACGGGAGGTTATCAAACCGAATATATATCCATGCGTGGTTACGCAGCAGGATCACTCACTCCGTACGATGCCTATACAGGACGCAACATGGGATATTTGTACAATAAGTTTACCATCGAGATGCGATATCCTATTACGCTGGAGCAGAATGCCACTATATGGGTACTCGGTTTCTTGGAGGCCGGTAACTGCTTCGCGAACATAGAGGAGTATAACCCATTCGATCTCAAGCGTTCTGCCGGTGTGGGTGTCCGCTTCTTCCTGCCGATGTTCGGTCTGCTCGGTATAGACTGGGGTTGGGGATTCGATGAAATTAACGGAAGCAGAAACTACAGCGGTAGTCAGTTCCACTTCGTGCTTGGACAAGAAATGTAACAATAATAAAATAAGAAAATGAAAAGGACAATCTTAATAGTAATGGCAGCTGTGATGAGCTTTGGCACAGCTTTTGCTAAGGATCAATCGGTAGCATATATTGATATGCAGTATATCCTGAAGAATCTGCCGCAATACGAGCAAGCAAACGAACAGTTAACGATGCTCTCCAAACGCTGGCAGAAAGAAGTGGACGCAGCGCAGCAGGAAGCACGTGTGATGGCAACCAATTATCAAACGGAGCAGATATTCCTCTCCGAGACGATGCGCACCAAAAGAGAACAGGAGATTGTGCAGAAAGAGCAAGAAGTATTGGAACTCAAACGCAAGTATTTCGGACAGGAAGGCGAGTTATACAAGAAACGCGAAGCTCTCATCCGCCCTATCCAGGACGAGATATACACAGCTATTCAGGATTTGGCAAACGAGAAACGCATTGATATTGTCAAGGACCGTTCTGCCGACCCGGCTTTGATTTATATGTCCTCCAAACTGGATGTCTCTGACCAGATTCTCCAGAAGTTGGGAGCTAAATAGTGCTAAACACTCTCAAAACTCTTTCAAAGTTCTCTTGAAGCACTCTTGAAGCACTCTCCAAACAGCCGTCAATAACGACGGTCGAACGACGGTCAAACGACAGTCAAAGCTTACGTAGAAGGAACGTTAAACCAGAATAAATTAAAAAAACAATTATAAAATGAAAAAAATTATTATTACAATCATGCTGGCTTTGCCGATGCTTGCCAGCGCTCAGAAATTCGGTCACATTAACACACAAGAGCTCTTTGCTCAGATGCCGGAAGTGGCGCAAGTGAAACTGAAAATGGATACGATAAACGCCCAGTACGAGTCCCAATTGACTTCGATGCAGGAGGAGTTCCAGAAGAAACTGCAAGATTATCAATCCCAAGAAGCTACTATGGCGGACGCTGTTAAGCAGATTCGTCAGCAGGAATTGCAGGAGATGCAGCAACGTATCCAGCTTTTCTATCAGACCGCAGAGCAGGATATTCAGAAAAAACAACAAGAACTGTTGGCTCCGGTACATGAGAAAATGTCCAAAGCTATCAAAGCTGTTGGTGAGCGCGAGGGATACACCTATATTTTCGACTCCGCAGCAATGGTTCATATCGGTACCGATGCTACCGATGCCACTCCAGCTGTTAAGAAAGAATTGGGTATTAAGTAAAATTGTACATCGTACATTGACACTTTGTACATTTATTTATGGCTGACGGCTATTTGGAAAGCCATTACGCCGAGTACGAAAAGAAGAAGGCGGAATGGCTAAAAAAGAAAAATTCATATTCCTATAAGTATGGTAAAAGCAATTCAACAAACACTTCGCGATAGTGCAGCTGCGCGGTGGACGGTGTTGGTACTCGTAGCATCGATGATGTTCTTCGCGTACATGTTCGTGGACATTCTCTCCCCTCTGGCTTCCCTTTTGAACGATACCATCGGTTGGGACCAAGGTGTCTTCGGCACATACGCAGCAGGAGAATATCTGCTGAACGTCTTCGGATTCCTCATTCTGGCAGGTATCATCCTCGATAAGATGGGCGTCCGTTTCACAGGGCTGCTCAGTGCAAGCCTAATGGTCATCGGAGCTGCTATCAAGTACTGGGGCATCTCATGGACAGATGCCAACACGGTCGAATGGCTCAACGCGTGGTGGCCTTCGATGCCCGGTAGTGCTAAGTTGGCTATGTTCGGTTTCATGATTTTCGGTTGTGGTTGCGAGATGGCTGGCACAACGGTTAGTAAGATCCTCGCCAAATGGTTCAAAGGCAAAGAAATGGCGCTCGCAATGGGTCTGGAGATGGCGATAGCACGTCTCGGCGTCTTTGGCGCAATGTGGCTCGCTCCGATGCTTAGCGAGAAGTTTGCAGTAAACGGAACCAACTCCGTAACGGCTCCCCTTCTCTTCGCTTCACTCCTTTTGGTAATCGGCTTGCTCAATTTCTTCGTATTCACGATTATGGATACAAAGTTTGACAACCAACTCGTAGCTATCGGTGAAGCAACGGCGGAGAAAGATCCGGAGGATGAGTTCCATGTATCGGATCTGGGTCAGATCTTCCAATCGAAGATGTTCTGGATTGTAGCGCTCCTCTGCGTGCTCTACTATTCTGCCATATTCCCCTTCCAGCGTTTTGCAACTAACTTCCTCGAAGAGACACTTTCGATCTCCAATGCCGAGGCTGCAGGGCTCTTCAAGTGGTTCCCGATCTTAGCGATGGTTCTGACGCCATTCCTTGGCGCATTCATTGACTACAAAGGAAAAGGTGCTTCGATGATGTTGCTCGGAGCAGTAATCATGATTGCCTGTCATAGCGTCTTCGCCTTTGTGCTGCCGGCTTATCCGAGCAAGACTTTAGCGCTTGTTACCATCCTGGTTCTTGGTGTGAGTTTCTCGCTCGTTCCGGCATCGATGTGGCCCTCTGTGCCTAAGATCATAGATGAGAAAGTATTAGGATCGGCTTATTGTTTGATTTTCTGGGTACAAAACATTGGTTTGTGCCTCGTGCCGCTGCTGATTGGTAAACTGCGCGTGGCGACCAACGGATACCTCGTACCGATGTGTGTCTTTGCATCATTCGGTGTTCTGGCTTTCCTGCTGAGTCTTGCATTGAAGATTGAGGACAAAAAGAAAAACTATGGATTGGAACTTCCTAATAAAAAATAAAGAAGCGCTCCAAGTTACAACAGATAGCCGGAAGGTCACTTCCGGCTCTATCTTTGTTGCACTAAAAGGGGAGCATTTCGATGGTAACGATTTCGTAGAGCAAGCAAAAGCGCAAGGAGCAGAGTACGTCATCTGCGGAGAAAACGCTCTTGCGGAAGTACAAGATCTTGCGCGCGCTTGGCGGCGCGAATTAGGGCTGCCCATCTTAGCCATCACCGGCACTAACGGCAAGACGACAACCAAGGAACTTTGCGCCGCGGTGCTAAAAACAAAATACAATATCTATTACACGCAAGGCAACCTGAATAACAGCCTCGGAGTGCCGCTCACCTTATTAAATATAACGCGCGCGCATGAGATGGCTATCGTAGAAATGGGAGCCAGCCATCCGGGAGACATCAAAGAGCTCGTGGAGATTGCGGAACCTAATTTCGGTCTTATTACCAACGTCGGAAAAGCGCATCTACAGGGTTTCGGCTCTTTCGAAGGCGTGCAAACTACTAAACGGGAGCTGTACGATTACCTCGTCGCCCATAAGGGAACTATCTTCCTCAACGAAGACAACCCTTATCTGGATAAGATGTTAGAAGAAGCAAAAAAACAAATTGTCAACTGTCAATTGTCAATTGTCAATTATTCTACGGGCACGATGCCGGAAGGTACTCATTTAGTAGGCAACTACAATGCCGAGAACGTCTCTGCGGCACTTCGCGTGGGGTTGTATTTCGGTGTTGCGGAAACAAGGGGTTTAGCTGCCATCCGCGCGTATATACCCTCCAATAACCGTTCTCAGTTGATGCAGACAGAAAAGAACACCCTGGTGATTGATGCCTATAACGCCAATCCGACTTCTATGCAGGCTGCTATCAATGCCTTCAAAGGCAATTGTTACATCCTTGGAGCAATGCGCGAATTAGGTGAATATAGTGCACAGGAGCATCAGAACATCGTCAACATGCTGCTGGAACGCAAAGCGGATAAGGTATTATTAGTGGGTGAGGAATATAAAGAGACAACAGCTCCTTACCCGATTTTTGAGAACGTAGAAGCGTTGTGCGCCTTCCTCGGACAAGAACCGATCAGCGGTTACACTGTCTTGCTTAAAGGAAGCCGTAGCAACCAATTAGAGAAAGTGATTCCATTATTATGACAGAGCAAAAAAACAAACAAATATGGTTTCTCATCGTCCTGTTAGTGGCGGTTATTGTCGGTTTAGTGGCATGGAACATGACGCAGCGTAACGAACTGAACGAGATTTTAGAACAGATGACGATTGAAAAAGAGGAACTGCAAGAGGAGTACGAGGATTTAGCCATTCAGTTCGACGGGTATCAACAGATGGATATCCGAAACGACTCGCTGCAAGATTTGCTGAGCAGAGAGCAACAACGCGTACAGGACTTACTCGAAGAATTGCGTCATACCAAGGCATCCAATGCACGGAAGATTGCAGAGCTAAAAAAAGAGTTAGCTACCGTCCGCATGGTCATGAAAGATTATGTACGCCAGATCGATTCGCTCAATGCCACAAATGCCAGATTAACAGCAGAAAACCAACAATATAGAGCGGAGAACCAGCAAGTCAAAGAGCAGAATTCTCAATTGGAAATTGTCAATTCTCAATTGGCTGAGACGGTCACCCGCGCATCGATGATGGAGGTCACAGCATGCACAGTGACGATGCTCAATAAGAACGACCACAAAACGCGCATGGTGAGTCATCTACGCAAACTGCAGTTTGACTTCATAATAGCGAAAAACATCACCTGCACGCCGGGACTCAAAGATCTGTATGTACGGGTTATGGATCCGAATGGTAATCTGATAGGAGAGGATGAAGAACACCTCTTTGCTTTCGAGAGCGACGAGATACCGTACTCGCTGACGCAACAAATCGAATATACAGGCGAAGCATATGAAGGTACGTGCTATCAAGCGCTGGGGAAAGCTGTTGATGGATTCTATACAATAGACTTCTTTTGCGATGGAAACATGATCGGTTCATTCCCTTTCCAACTAAAAAAGTAAATAAATTAGCAGATTTTTGTCAAAATATTTGGTCAATTCAAAAAAAAGCAGTACTTTTGCACGCTTTTTTGCGAAAAAGCAGTAAATCCGGCGAAGTTGTTATCCACGCGATACTCCTTTAGCCGACATTGTTTAACTCGCATTTGCCCAATGGTCGAATGAAAAATGACCAAATGGTAAATGAACAAATCGTAAATGATTTATGTATTTAACTTCTGAGAAGAAAGCAGAGTTGTTCGCTAAATACGGCAACGACGCTAAGAACACCGGTTCTGCTGAGAGCCAAATCGCTTTATTCACCTTCCGTATCAATCACTTGACCGAGCACCTGAAGGAAAACCGCAAGGACTTCGGTACCGAGCGCGCACTGACTTCACTTGTTGGTAAGCGTCGTCGCATGTTGGATTACCTGAAGGCAAAAGACATTGAGCGTTATCGTGCTATCATCAAAGAACTCGGTATTCGTAAGTAATCTACCTTACGTAAATTACGTAAAAAAAAGAGAAAAAGTGACTTTTTTGTGTCACTTTTTTTCTTTTTATTTGCACATATCATAAAAAAGCTGTAACTTTGTAGCCGAATTGTCATGATTGAAATCAAGCCCTATATTGAACACGCGGTGTTGGTCGGACTGATCACTCCGAGCCAGCCGGAAGACCGCACAAAAGAATACCTCGACGAGTTGGCATTCCTCGCCGACACGCATGGTATTGTGCCCGTCAAACGGTTTACTCAGCGCTTGGATCAGCCTAATACGGCTACGTACGTTGGGGAAGGAAAGTTAGAGGAGATTGACCAGTTTATTCAAACCTCTCCCCTGTCCTTCCCTCAAGGGAGGGAGACCGTCATCGATGTGGTGATCTTTGACGATGAGTTGAGTCCGAGACAGATTCGAAACATAGAGAAAGCGCTGAACCACAAGGGCAAGCCGGACGTGCGTGTGATCGACCGCACAATCCTTATTTTGGAGATTTTCCTGCAACGTGCGCAGACCTCGTACGCGAAGACTCAGGTGGAGATGGCACATCTGCAATACATGTTGCCACGTCTGACGAGGATGTGGAGTCACTTGGATCGTCAACGAGGCGGAGGAGGCACGAACCGTGGTATGGGTGAGACCCAGATTGAGGCGGATAAGCGTGTCATCGGACAGCGTATTGCTTTGTTACGGGAACAACTCAAGACCATCGACAAACAGATGGCCACCCAACGCCAACACCGAGGAAAGATGGTACGCGTGGCACTCGTCGGTTATACGAACGTCGGCAAATCGACACTGATGAACCTCCTTTCCAAATCCGATGTGTTCGCAGAGAACAAACTCTTCGCAACGCTGGACACGACGGTTCGCAAAGTGACGATTGAAAACCTGCCTTTCCTGCTCTCCGACACCGTCGGGTTCATTCGCAAACTGCCTCACCACCTGGTGGAATCGTTCAAATCGACCTTAGACGAAGTACGCGAGGCAGATCTGCTAATCCACGTGGTAGATATCAGTCACCCTAATTTCGAAGAACAATACGAAGTGGTGGAACAGACGATTAGGGAAATAACCTCACCCCAACCCTCTCCACAAGAGAGGGAGAGCAAGAAGGAGCGCAATCCATGGGAGCGCGTCTCCTCCCTTGAGTCGAAACCGGGAGGGGTTCCTATCCCGCAAATTGTGGTGTTCAACAAAATAGATAATTTTACTTACACCCCGAAAGAGGAAGATGATCTCACACCGTTTCAACGGGAGAATTATTCCTTAGAGGATCTGCAGAAGACGTGGATGGCACGGCTCGGAGAGGACTGCATCTTCATTTCCGCAAAAAACAAAGAAAACATAGACACTTTACGTAAGTTAATGTACGATCGTATAAAAGCGATCCACGTAAAGCGTTACCCGTATAATGATTTCTTATTTCAACATTATGAGGACGATTGACGAACAAGGTTATCATTTTGAAGAGTGGTTAACCCCTCAACAAATAGCGAAAGATGTGTCTCAAGTAGCAGATCGCATCAGTAACGATTATCACGACAAAGAACCGCTCTTTGTGGTTATTTTGAACGGTGCTTTTGTCTTTGCGGCGGACTTGATGCGCGCGCTCAAGGGGGTACGTTGCGAAGTGACGTTCATTCGTGTCAGTTCCTATTGGGGCATGTCTTCTACGGGGCAGTTGGAGTTCATCGTACCCTTGCAGCAAGTAGTGGAAAACCGCGATGTGATCATCGTGGAGGACGTGGTAGATTCCGGTCTGACCATTCATCAGCTGAAAGCGCATTTGCGGGCACAGGGCGCTAACTCGGTCAAAGTAGCTACGATGCTCTTCAAACCCAATAAATTAGAGTATGACGATGCCAAACCGGATTATATCGGACATGAGATAACCGATGAGTTCGTCATTGGCTACGGCCTTGATTTTGACGGATTTGTGCGAAACTTGGACGCTATTTATAAAGTCAAAGAATAGTTGATAATTGATAATTAACAATAAATAACAATTTAACATTAATCACCATGAACGAAGAATTGAAAAAAGTAATGGAGGTTGCTGAGGTTTGGACCAAAGAACCATTTGACGCGGAAACCCGCGCAGAAGTGAAAGCGATGATGGAGGCAGAGGACAAGACCGAGCTCATCGACGCTTTCTATCGCACCCTCGAATTTGGTACCGGTGGTCTCCGCGGTATTATGGGACCGGGTACGAACCGAATGAATAAGTATATCGTAGCCATGGCTACCCAGGGTTACGCTAACTATCTGCTCAAAGTGCAGAAACAGGGTGGCTTCCAGAATGTACAGAACGGACGGGTAGCCGTCGTTGTAGGGCATGACTGCCGTAATAACGGACGTATGTTTGCTGAGACGGTAGCGAATATCTTCTCTGCTAACGGTATCAAGGTCTATCTCTTTGAGTCGCTTCGTCCGACACCGGAGGTTTCCTTCGCTATCCGTCACCTCAAATGTCAGGGCGGTGTGAACGTAACCGCTTCGCACAACCCCAAAGAGTACAATGGTTACAAAGCATACTGGGAGGATGGTTCGCAGGTGCTCCAGCCGCACGACCAAGGTATCATTGACGAGGTGAACAAAGTGCGCATGGAGGATGTCAAATGGGAGGCCAACAAAGACCTCATCGAGATCATCGGCGGCGAAATGGACTACGATTACATGATGGCAGTTCATGACGTACTCATTGACCAGGAGTCAATCAACCGTCAGAAAGATCTCAACATCGTCTATACCCCGATGCACGGTGCCGGACGTCAGATTGTACCGATGTGTCTGCGTTCATGGGGATTCCAGAACATCCACGTAGTGCCCGAGCAGATGGTGATCGATGGTAATTTCCCGACCGTTGTATCCCCGAATCCCGAGAACGCTGAGGCGATGACCCTTGGTATGAAGTTAGGCACCAAGCTTGGTGCAGACCTCGTCATCGCTTCCGACCCGGACGCGGACCGTATCGCTATCGTCTGCCGAAACGACAAAGGCGAGTGGGTCATCATCAACGGTAACCAGACCAACATCATGTTCCACTACTACATCATCAATAACATGAAGCGTCTGGGCAAGTTCCGCGACGATATGTATATCGTCAAGACCATCGTGACCTCCGAGCTCATCCGTAAGATTGCAGATGCACAGGGTGTTACGCTGACCGATGAATATACCGGTTTCAAATGGATTGCCAACCGTATCCGTATGTGGGAAGGGAAACGCAAATATATCGGTGGTGGTGAGGAGAGCTTCGGCTTCCTGCCGTACGATGCTGTACGTGACAAATGTTCGCCTTCGGCTATCTGCCTCATCTGCGAGATCGCTGCGTACGCAAAGGATAACGGCATGACCCTCTATGATTACCTGCTCAAGATCTACGCCGACTACGGTTTCCAACGTGAGACCACGATCAATGTCGTTCGTCCGGGTAAGACAGGCGCCGAGGAGATCCAGGCAATGATGAAGAACTACCGTGAGAACCCGCCAATGGAAATCGCCGGCGAGAAAGTATGCCTCATCAAGGACTACAAGACCCTGGAGCAGAAGAAATTGGTCAATGGTAAATGGGAAAATGAGAAATTCGAAATGGCGTTGAACGCGACGAGTAACGTACTGCAGTACTTCACGGAAGGCGGTCTGAAGGTTTCCGTTCGTCCGTCAGGAACAGAGCCGAAGATAAAGTTCTACTTCGAGATTCCGGTTAAGACCGAGATCGGCAAACCCTTCACCGGAGCAGACTACGAGCGTTGCACCGCAGAAGCGGAAGCACGTGTACCGGCAATCAAAGAGAGTTTAGGCTTGTAGCCATTTTCGAAATCTCGTCTTTGCATTGCTTAAGCAATGTAGAGACTTCTAAGGCGAGGCGCTTGTATTCATCCATACTAAGCGCCTCTTTTTTTTCGAGTTGTTCAATAAGTTGTTCTGCGCGAACGAGCGCCTCGTCGTACGTCAGTTTATTGTCCTTTTCCATGAATAATAACTCCTACAGTAAAGAATAATATTTTCATATCCAGCAGCAGCGACATATTCTCTACATAGACTACATCGCAGTTCAGGCGTTCAATCATTTTCTCCATTGTATCGGTGTATCCGACTCGTATAGGTCCCCAGCTGGTCAGTCCGGGTCTGACTTTGTAAAGGAGACAGTAGTATGGCGCCTCTTTCATGATTTGTTCGATGAAATAGGGTCTCTCGGGACGTGGACCGACGATAGACATCTCTCCGAGAAGGATATTCCATAACTGCGGTAACTCATCCAGCCGGTATTTTCGTAGCCATCGCCCGATAGGCGTAATACGCGGATCGTTCCCCTGCGTCAGATGGGGAATCCCATCCGATTCGGCGCCGGTTATCATTGTGCGGAACTTGTATATTTTGAAGGGTATTCCGTAAAGCCCAATGCGTTCCTGAGAATAGAAAACCGGGCCTTTGGAGGAATATTTGATTAGTAAAGCAAAGAGCGCGAAGAGCGGTGCGAGCAAAACCAAGCCCAAAGCGGAAACAACAACATCGAAGGCTCGTTTGATACATATCTCGGCATCGCTCATAGCCTGCTCGGTAATACGAATGAGAGAGGGTCTGTTCAGATGATCGATACGCGCCGCTCCGGTAAGCATATCATACACGCGGGGAACCATACTGATCTCGCAGGAGAGGGGGTAAAGACAGGCAATAATGGCATATAACTCCCGATCTGTATAGCCCTCCGGCAAATCGAGGATGATCTCATCCTGTTCGCCGGCATTCAGAGATTTAGCCTCATCCATAGAGTGAATCGTCAGCGTCCTCAGTATTCCCCTTTGGCGGGAGAGCAGCGTGATAGTGAGACGAGGTATATAACTCAACACAAACTGCAGTCCGAAGAGGACGCCCAAAGAGACCAGATAACGATTGTAATCCTCGACGTAATCATCAATGATAATGATAAAAAAGAAAAACAACGCGATGATAGCGGAGGAAACAAATGTTCTCAAGAACTCTCTCCAAAGAGGTTTCTGGAAGGGGCGCAGGTAATATCCGGAGAGATAATAAACCATCAGGCAGACGAGAGGATAGACCAAGAGAGGGTGCCAGAAATCAAAAGCGGGCACCAAGACCTCTCCCACCCATTCGGCTCGTCCTTCATATACTATCCACCGGAATCCCAAGAAGCACAACCACACAAGTTCGCTACTGATGAGGTCAGCCAAGATATATCCTAATTGCTGTTTACGCCGTAAAGTCATAAGTTAAAGTACAAAGGGACAAAGTACAAAGTACAATTTATTGTCGGATGATAATAAAAGAGTTATCAGCGTTCACTTTGATTATGCTGCTGGGTGCGTGAGGGGTCTGATCGTCTCTGCGGAAACGGCAGACGTAGTCCGCTCCGTTCAATATTCTCTCATCTATCTCATGAAAGAAACGGGCGGTTGGCTGCCCGCTGATGTTCGCGCTGGTGGACACGATCGGTCGTTTCAGTCGCGCGCATAGCTCCTTGCTGAAAGTCTCGTTGGTGATTCTAATACCGACCGATCCGTCTTGGGCAATGAGGTTCTGCGCCAAGTTGCGGGCATGGGGATAGATAATGGTCAAGGGCTTGGCGGACTCCTCTTGTGAATGGAGCTTTGTTCCGTCAGCTAAGCGGTCTGTATTCAGTACTCCCAAAAGCCTTTCCGCGGCATCGGGAACATCGACATAGTAATCGAGCTTGGCAGCGGAGTCAAGAAGGACAAGCATGGACTTGGAATCCTCACGCTGTTTGAGGTCATAGATGCGCTTCACCGCCTGCGGATTGGTTGCATCGCATCCTATCCCCCAGACCGTATCGGTCGGATAGACAATGACACCTCCTGACCGGAGGACAATGAGCGCTTCATTCAGATCGTCGCTATGGTATTGTTTGTTAATCATAATCGGGCACAAAGGTACGGCTTTTTTGCGAGATATGCAAGAAAAAAAAGAGAAAATCGCCCGAAAGAGAGCGAATTGGAAGATTTAAAGTCGTTTTCATATAAGCGATCAATTTCTTGAATTAACTATATAGACCGGCATCAGATCATTGACAATCATTTTCTCGGAGCATGAGCCGAGACGTCAGTCTGCTCCGTGCGTGGTTTCCATTCAGAATAGACCTGAGCCGCGGTCTCGGCATCGTTTCGCGCGATTGTCTGCAGGTAATGGTACCTCGTTTCTGCTGTTTCGTTTGGCAGCAAGGTCAGACGGCAGGTGAGCGTATCGCCGAGGAAAGTCTCCTTCAGCCAATGAATAGTCAAACACCGAATCGCATACGTATCCATAAATGCCTCATCCGCTGATTGCATAGCAATCGAGAGATATGTGCGGTTGTTGACATGTCCGTTGAAATCAAGGTTAATCGGATTGACGCGGTGCTCAACCTGTTGCAGATGAATACCTTCTGTCATAAATCGACGTTTCCGATGGGTCTCAGAGGTCATCTCCGGCAGGACAGGTATCTGCGGTTGGAAAGGCGTCGTCGGAGCCAAACGATGCGCCTCGGTATCCAACAGCGTCCAACAACCGTATCCTTGCGCTATCTCTACCCCATCCGACCGCTTCACACGGAACTCTGCATAAAGCCGCAGCGTACCCACTTCGCTATTCCATACGGTCACGTCGATATCGTCCGACCAAAGAGCCGTCTGATCCTCAAACCACGCGTTGAACTCTGTAATGACCCATATGCGGTGTTGCTTAACGATATCAAATGCCGCCAGATGCAGACAAGCCATATAGCGCGCCCAACAATCCTGATAATACAACAACACGGCACTCGGCGTCATCCGGTAACGCGTGTCTATATCCGCTGCGGTAAGTGAATAACGATGAGTATACGATTCCATAATTTATACTTTGAGAATGCAAAAGTACAAAAAAAACATGAATTATGCAAATTTTCTGTTTTTTATTTTCAATTTTCAATTATTTTTTGTAACTTTGCGCGCTTTTTTACAAAAAGCACCTATTCAAATGTTCAAAAATTATTCATTCAAAACAGGAATCCGTTTCCGTCGGTTCTGCCACAAGGCGTACGCCGCTTTCCGTTCACTTCACCGCGAGGTGACTATCGGACACGTGGCGGGTTATATGACCGATCTGGAGATGCTCAAGCATGGTAAGAGCGTAGCAGTTGCCCTCTGCGGCTTGTTCTGCATACCGACCATGGCGGAAAATTCATCGGGAACGGCGGATTCCATCCCCTTAACCGACCGGCAACTTAGTCTTCAGGAGGTGTTGGTCGTTTCTCAGAAAGCTGAAGTTCATTCGGAAGCCTTCCGTCTTATTACACAGGTATCGCACGCCGAGATAGAGGCGTTGCCGATACAGACCGTGGCGGATATCCTGCAATACCTGCCGGGGCTGGATGTGCGGACACGGGGAGCTAACGGTGCACAGGCCGACATCAGTATGCGCGGCGGCACGTTCGACCAAGTCCTTGTGTTGCTCAACGGCGTGAGTATGAGTGACTTCCATACAGGGCACTATGCGCTGAACCTGCCGATTACACCGGCGATGATTGAGCGCATCGAAGTGTTGCAAGGCACCTCGGCACATCTGCACGGAGCCTTCTCCGGAGCAATCAATATCGTCACGAAACAAACTGTTTCTAACAGCGAAGCGCAAACAACTTCAAACAGAGGTACAACCTCTCAAACTATTTTACGTCTGGACGGGGGCATGAACGGTTGGTTTCATCCGCAGGTGGCGGCATCCGTGGCACACAAAGAGGCACAATTCAACATTGCGGCGGATTACTCGCGGGCGGAAGGTTATCTGGCACCACAACCCACGGAGAAAGAAGCCATTGCATGCCGTAACTCGGATTTTCAACTGGTGAACCTCTATTTCCAGACACGATGGAGAGAACTCGATGTGCAGGCCGGTGCGCAATGGAAAGATGCGGGGTTGGGAATGGGTTATGGTTTTGGGTCGCAAGACCAGTTTGACGCCACGCGTACCGCTTTTGCGTCCGCCAAGTACGCACATCGCTGGGGGGCATGGCGCTTAGACGCCCAAGCGGCTTATCGCGCTAACTACGACCGCTACGAATGGCATCGCGGGCAACGACTGTACGGTAATTTTCACTTCGCGCAGACCGCTTCCGCCGCGCTGGCTGCCCATTATGCTTCGCGTGTGGGAACCACATCCTTCGGAATCAGTATCCGTAATGAAAACATGCACTCTACGAACCTTGGTGACACCATCAATCCAAACGGACAAGTACCGAATGTAGAAGGTTTTCCGCTATCCCAAGTTCGCGTATTGGATCTGGTCAAAGGAGGTAATCGTTTCCATACGAACTACTATGCCGAACAAAGCTTCTATTATGCAGGTTTAGCCGCTTCCATCGGTATCAACGGCACGTATAACACCCGTTTCGGACACCATCTGGGTGGAGGAGCAAACATCGGCTATGACTTCAAAAAAGGCGGAACCGTTTATCTGAATGCCAACCGCTCGCTGCGCATGCCCACGTTCACCGATCTCTATTATAACGCCGGAAACCAACTGGGTAACCGCAACCTCAATCCCGAAAAAGCATGGCTCCTCTCAGTCGGCTACAAAGGAGAATGGAAATTAGGAAATGTCAAATCTCAAATCTCAAATGACAAATCGGACAAAGGCATGCTCACTTTGTCCGCCGATTGGTACTACCGATGGGGAAGAGACATCATCGACTGGGTGTATGTGCCGGAAGATACGAAACGACCGTATCACGCACAGAATCAGCAACGTGTGGATGCTACAGGTATAGAACTTTCTATCGCATACCGGCTTAACGAATGGCTGCGTTGTGTGGCGGTCGATTACGCATACACCTATCTGAACTTGGACCTCAAAGAGACGGGGTCACGCTATCTCGATTACCTGAGTCATAAACTGTCTATCCGTCTGGAGCATGGTATCTACAAAGGTTTTGGCGCTTCCTGGACGGTGCGCTTTCAGAAACGAGAAGGTCAGTTCAACAATGCCGAAGGGGCTGTGCAGAACTATCAGCCCGTATGGTTATTGGATGGTTCTATCTATTGGCAGAACCGCTACCTGCGTGTCGCTGCCGAGTGTACAAATATCACCCATACGCGCTATTACGATTACGGCGGAATCCTCCAACCCGGCGCTTGGGCAAAAGTGAGCATTCAGGCGAAACTATAACCTCCCTTTAAGCCTTCTTTTACGCAAGTCGGGGGGCAAGTCGGAATTTTGCCCCCCGATTTCTCTTATTTTACCATTGAGCCTTCTTACTTTAGATTTTTCTCAAAGAACTCAGCCAACTTGTCCCAAGGAATGAGGTTCTTGGGTTCGCCTTTTCCTGCCGGTTCGGTATAACCGCCATCATAAAGGTCACAATGCGATGCGTCCGGAATAATAAGCAGCTCTTTGTTCTCGGGACATGGATTAGGAGCCACCATGGTCTTGTAGCCTTCTGCCTTGCCGTCCACCATATAATGGTACGCCGCTTCGCCGAAATAACGGCTGTGGGCGTCCGCGCCGTGCATGATCAGAACTGCCGAACGGATCTCGTTGATGTAATACAGGAAACGGCTGTTGGCATAAGCCTGCGTGCCGATGACACGCCATCCGTCATTCGAATTACCGCTACGTGCATGGTAGCCGCGCGGGGTCTTATAGTAATCGTAGTAGTCCTTGACGAACTGCGGTGCATCGTCCGGCAGTGGGTCTATCACGCCTCCTGCCATAGCAGCAGGGTCTGCAAGACGTTGTGCGGCGAGTGCCACACGCGCTTCGTGACGCGCCTCTTCGGTGTCAGCGGAATCGAAATAACCGTTGCCCGACACACGCGTCATGTCGTACATCGTCGAAGCCACCGTCGCTTTGATTCGCGTATCCGCTGCCGCCGCGTTGAGCGCAATACCTCCCCAGCCGCATATACCAATAATACCGATGCGGTTTGCATCCACTTCCGGCAGTTTGCTTAGATAATCCACCGCCGCCATGAAATCCTCGGTATTGATGTCCGGCGACGCTGTCCGACGCGGTTCACCCGAACTCTCGCCGGTGAAAGACGGATCAAAAGCCAGCGCAATAAATCCGCGCTCCGCCATCTTCATCGCATACAGACCCGAACTCTGCTCTTTGGTCGCGCCGAAAGGACCGGACACCGCTAAAGCGGCGTATTTGTGATTTGACATTTGAGATTTGTCATTTGCCTTCGGCATGTATAGATCTCCAACTAACGTGAAGCCGTATTGGGTTTGGAAGGATACCTTTTTGTGGTTTACTTTCTCACTAAGCGGGAAAACTTTGTCCCAGGTGTCATTTGCGCATTTACTCATTTTGTCATTGGGTTTATTGCAAGCAGCAAAGGTAAGGGCTGCCAGCAAAAAGAATAAAATATTTTTACATTTTCTCATTTTCATATTAATATTTATGATTAGACAAAAACCTATAAAACCCCTTGTCATTTGTAGCCCGATGGCTTTTGTGCCTTAGTGCGCTATGCCGCTCGGTGAGCGAGCTCCCCGTTCGACCTATCGCCCTAATTCACACTCCTTGCGGAGTACACACGCCTTCGGCAATAAACAAAAAAAAACATTTTTTCGTTTCGGGTGCAAAATTACTACAAAAAATTCATATATGCAAACACAAATTCGCTAAATATCTACCATTTTCGCAGAAAAGAGAAAAATCGCACAAGAAATGTACGATTTTTAAGATTAGGTTACGGTATCTCGTCGAAATCCTGTCGGTCTATCGTCGGGTATCTGTCCCGTATGTGTCTCGTACGCGGCAGGTAAGCGGGAAAATGTCCGATTATTAAGATTTTGGCATTATTCTACCATTTACCTAACCTCTGCGCAACATCAGCGCAAGGTCTGCTATTTGAACCGATGTTGGAAAGTTGTTGAAAGGTATATGATTGTTATGATTATGCTTATGGGATATAAACTACCTTTAAATGGTCAATCAGTTTACTCTCACTCCTTTTAGAACTTGTTATAATCCTATTATAAATTGTCTCTATTGCTTTTGCTATATTTTGCCACGAATAACTTTGAGCGGTATTGCGTGCGTCTTGCGACATCCGTTTCCGCAAATCATCATTCTTCAGTAGTTTAATCAAATTATCAGCAAAAGCATCAACATCTCCATACATGGAAAGCAATCCTGTTTCACCATCTTTGACAACAAAAGGTATTCCTCCAACGGTTGTACTAACTACAGGTAATCCAACAGCCATCGCTTCTACTAACGCTATTCCTTGACTCTCTTCTTGACTATGAAGTGTAAACAATGATGCTTTTTGATAGTGTGTTAATAAATCTTCCTGTGCTATGTTACTATGGATTTGAACAAATTGCGACAAATGCAATTTCTCTATTTCTCTTTGCATTTGAGAGAAATACTCATTTTCAGTAAGTGTTCCTGCTATTACAAGATGCACATCGGGAATTGCTCCATGCACTTTCTCAAATGCCTTAATCAAAAGCAAATGTCCTTTTCTCCGTGATATAGATCCCACCGAGAGTAAATACTGTTGTTTGGTATTTATGGGTTGTAAAGTTAAGAAATGAGATTGTATTCCTTGTGGAACTACATACATCCAAGGCAAATGGGTAATTTTCTTTTTTGCATGGAGATGTTTTATTTGATTAGCGACATATTCTGTATCCACAATAATATGATCTGCTTCATTCAGCACATCAAATTCCGTGCGGGATTGCACGATGAGTTGGTATAAATGTTTGAGCGAAGGATGCTTTAGTAACGCGTTCTTTTTCTCCACATGTAAAAGTCCATGAACGGTCAGCAGAACAGGTATTCTGTACGATTTGACAGCTTTGTAAAAAACGCTACTAATCAGACCTGTTCCGTGAATATGTACAATGTCGGGGTGCAATGCTACTATGTCACGAAGCATTTCTTTTCCTCTATCTACGGCATCTTGATTGTATTTACCGGTGTTGGCATAGCGATGAATAGTAAGAGAACTTTTTCGTTCTACTATATCTTTTCCTCCAATTCGAGGCAAATCAAATACATCAACAATATGGGAATTGGCCAATTCTTGCGCTAACCCGAAAACAGAGGACTCCACTCCTCCTTTAATACAATCCGCAAATAACGGATATGGTCCTACTTGTACAATATTCATAACTTTACACAAAAAACGCGAATAACTGTTATTATCCGCTGTTTGAGGTTGTAGGAAGTACCTTAGTCGTCAGATAAAACAATAGTTACTCGCGCCGTGTATATATCCGCCAACACACTACAGGATAGACCTATAGTGTGGGCGAGTCCTACACTCGTGAGCATCTACTTACTTGTTTCCGAACGACTTCTTGAAGTTTCCTACATTCCAAACAGTCAGAGAACAAGCGTGTAAACGCTTTTATTTAACAATATGTTAGCGCAACGCTTTGCGCTTGTCTTTCTCCATCTTTTACGTCTTGAAGAGGGACGATGATTATTGTGTCACTTTTTTCGGGATGCGATTACTTGCATGAAGTAATCCGCCATTTCCTCCGCTGAGACATTATATTTCGGCTGCATAATGTCAAAATTCTGCGGCTTGGGATACAAAGCAGGAGTTATCAATGCCGACAAAATCGCCTTCGAATGAACCTGATGCCGGGTGAACTTCAAGGCATAATCCAAGCCTTCCTCAAAAGAAAAACCAGCTTGCAGCAACGAATAGATATCGTAATAATCGCGATACAAACTCCTGACGGTAATCGTGAAAAGTTTCATTCCCAAAGCATCCTGTTCGTTCACCGTTTTGAGGTTGTTGTACGTAAAGCCGGTATGTAAGGCTGGAACTCGGTTTTTAGGTTCAAAGAACGATAACTTCACGTGGTCGCCAACATAGTATTGTATATGCTGCGGACCTAATATCTCACGCTTGCATTCCGGAAAAACAGAGACCAATTCGTTATTGATGTCAGAAACATCCAAATGTCGAATGTCTCCTCTATAGTTCAGGAGTTCAAAGTCCAAGTCTTCGCTCTGACGATGTTGCAAGAGCAAAGAAATCCCTGTCCCTCCGCAGAGGTACAAGTCCTTGATGCAGTTCAAACGGGATACTTGTTCGAACACATCCAATGTATTATCACGAAGTCCGCTACGCCACATATTTGGAAGTATATTTCTTGGGGCTCTTGATATGGAAGAAGAGAGCCGCCAACAGCAAGTTAAGCGTACCATAATAATCGGGATAAGGCAACATGCGTCGCTGCCAAACAGACTTGATTTGCCGATACGGGAAAGCCGCAAAAAGCATAGGCATATCTTCAAACTCAAGATGTGCCAAACCGCTCAAAATCAGTTCTTCATCCGGTAGCAGAGCGTCTTTACTCGCAGCCTCATAGGACCACAAGTAACCACTATCGTACAACTGCTTCGAGAGCGATTGTTTTTTAGCCATATGATTCCTTTGAACGGACATCTTTGCAACTTTCGGCTGCAAAGGTACTACTTTTTTTTGATATATACAAAAAAATCTGCACATTGGATGCAGATTTTAATGATTTCGCTTACAGTTTCGCTACCAACTCAACAATCTTTTGCTTCGTGGCATCGGTTTTCTGCTCGTCGATTTTGGCGGTTACAACGCCCATATTCTCGGCGTGCCAGTAGTTGCAGATGTCGCGGAACTCAGCCGTTGCGCCATCATAGACACCCGGCGAATAAGACGAACAGAGCAACGCCATTTTCTTCACTTTTGCCGGCGCGTTAACGCAGTACATTCGCTGAATAGGTGCCTGGATCTGCGCGCAGAGCGTGAAATAATAGATCGGAGCAGCCAATACCAGCACTTCCGCCTCTGCCATCAGCGGATAGAGTTCCTGCATGTCGTCTTTCTGGATGCACGCACCGTTGCCCTTGCCGTGGCAGTACTCGCACGCCAGACAGCCTGCGATATGTTTGTGCGCCACATTGACGAGCGTCACGTTATGACCTGCAGCCTCGGCTGCGTTCTTGTACTCCTCCGCCATCCAAGCGGTGTTACCCTTCGCTCTCGGCGAAGCCTGAAGAATCAATACGTTCATAATGTATTATGTGTTATGTTTGATGTCTTATGTGCTTTATTAGTAAATCGAAAATGCGGCGGTTCGGCGCTTAATGCGCCTTCGTCTAATCGCCCAAAGTCGTTCGTTTGTGCAAGCGCAACGCCCGCCTTTGTCCGCTTATCCGTCATCCGGCAGTCTGCCGTACTACCGCCTTACGAAAATGCGCTTCGCTTACAAAAATTCCAAAAATCCATGCGGCTCAAATTCCTTTGTACATCGTCACTAGGTACTTTAATTTATTTTCGGTATTTTCGGATATTTTCGGAAGGCTGACGAACGACTTACCAAAGTCGGTCGGAATGGTTAGCGGATTTAACACTCAGGGAGCTTGCTCACGGGAGGGCTAAAGACGATAGCCATTAGGCAACATCGGTTGCCGTACAGCCGCATTTTTCTTTTACTTTCTAAAGATCACGTGGAAAAAGTTGTACTCTATTTTCTGTTAATATTTCTTGAAGATCAGCGACATTGCTTCCGGAGCAAGTGGTTCGGTGGCTACGAGTTGAAGCGACTTGACCATGTGCAGCGTACCTTGTTTGTACTCGAGGAAATGCGGAGTCTGCAAATGTGCCTGATAAGCCTCCTCATTGCGGTAAATCTCCAAAATGCGGATGGTGTTCGGCGAGTCCTTGACCTGCATCGGGAAGATACAAATCACGCCCTCTTCACTTTCCACAGACTTCGTACCCACATTATGTGCCGCCGCGAGATACTCCTCCAAATAGCCCTCATTCACCTCGATCTCCGCGATGCGGGTAATCAACTCATTCGTCATCTTCTTATCGCTTTTACTGCAAGCCGCCAACATAACCGCTGCAAAGACAAAGATTAAAATCTTTCTCATCTTACAAACTTGCCACCAAAATCTCTTTGATGTCTTTCTCGGTCAGAGCCGCATAAGCGTTCTCAAGTCCCTCATTCACAGCGATATGATGTGCCATTTCGTCGAGACGGCTGTCGTCGATTCCCACTTCGCGCAGGTGCATCGGAATGCCGATCGACTCAAAGAACGCATATGTCGCCTCAATCGCCTTGTTCGCAATCGTCCACTCGTCCAACGAAGCGTCAATACCGAACACATTCACGCCGTATTTCACAAACCGCGGCAAGGTGTGCTCGTTCAGAATATGCTTCATCCAACGCGGAGTGATAATCGCCAAGCCCTCGCCGTGCGTAATATCGTAGTACGCACTCAAAGCGTGCTCGATGCCGTGGCAAGGCCATCCGCTCTCGCTGTTACCCAACGCCAGAATACCGTTGCAACCATACGTACAAGCCAGCATCATCTCCGCGCGGGCTTTGTAATCCTCGGGGTTCTCGATGCACTTACGGCCGTTCTCCATGAGCGAACGCAACATCGACTCGCAGAAACCGTCATTCAGCAGCGTTGCGTCCTCCACAAAATACTGCTCCATGGTGTGGTTCATCGCGTCCGCAATGCCTGCTGCAGTCTGTTTCCGGCTGACCGAGAACGTGTACGTCGGATCCAAGAACGAAACGGCAGGGAACAAGTGCCGATCCATATAACCGATTTTGTCGTTCGTCTCCGTGCGGGAGATGACACCGCCGCAGTCGTACTCACTTCCCGTAGCCGCTAACGTGATAATATCCACTATCGGCAGAGCTGCCTGCGCTTTCACTTTGTACGAAATGAGATCCCACGGATCGCCCTCATAACAAGCACCCGCAGCAATCGCCTTCGAGCAATCCAGCACACTTCCGCCGCCGACCGAAAGGATCACATCCACTTTATGCTCTTTGCACAGCCGCACGCCTTCCAATACCGAAGGATCATATTTCGGATTCGGCTGAATACCGCTCAACTCCACCACCTCAAAATCCTTCAGCGTCTCCCGCACATAATCATAAAGGCTGCCTGCTTTACCTCTGAAAGCCGGTATTTTCTTTATACTGCCTCCTCCGTAAGTCAGGAGTATTTTCTTGCCGAAACCGCTCATCACTTTCTGCAGTTTTTCTACTACGCCTTCACCAAAGATAAGACGTGTCGGTGTCTGATAATCAAAGTTTTGCATAGTTATTATTGTGAAAAAATTGTTTTAAATTGTCTTTAATTGTTGACTTAAAAGAATTCGCTTAATTCGCCGTTTTGTTTTCTTTAATTTTTGCCCACCATCTCAATTTCGCTGCAAAATTACTGCTTTTTGGGGACATACACAAACACAAATCCCGCAAATATCTACCATTTTTGCAGAATTATTGGTTGATTTTGTGTACATATCTTATAATTTTGAGTGCAAAGTTAGAACAAAAAATCCGAATGTGCAAATCATTTTTTGTTTTGAGCAAAAAAAGAGCACTCGCTCTTGTAATGAACCCTAAAAGTTTTGTGTTCAACTTTTGGGGTTCATTACATTTTTGACACATCCTCTTCCGTTGTTGGGACACAATTTAGTCACGCGGGTTTTCGTTGTCGTATTCATCACCGCAGACCATCCAATACCATGCTTTCATGGTTTTCTTGCCGCCTGAAATATCTTTCTGTGCGAGGAAGGCCTCCTTGTCGGCTGTCATCTTCGTAAGATCTTTCGCACGCATGTTAACTGCTCTTGCCACCGCAACGAATCGGTCGCGTCTTGCGAGTTCATCCGCGGTCACCGGCGTACTTCGCTCTACTTTCTTGCGGAGGTAGAGACGGTTGCAGTTCGGGTTCTCGGTTTCTGCTACGCGGTGGGTAGCCAACAACATCTTTTCGTGCGTGTGCTGACCATTCTTACCGCATTTGCATAATGCACCGGATACATATTCGATACCGGATTGCCATACTACCTTAGCCATTGGATACAGACCATGCTTTACCTCCGGTCTGCGTAGAGGGGATAAAGGTTAAATGAATTGGTGATTAGTGTAAATAA
>Ga0256407_10000611_pt1 | contig 82345 bp, 83 predicted proteins | sample RumenRJG_04DNA_FD_193489 | JGI IMG/M metagenome (GOLD analysis project Ga0256407, IMG submission 193489) | Bovine rumen microbial communities from Lethbridge, Alberta, Canada - RJG_04 | ecosystem: Host-associated > Mammals > Digestive system > Stomach > Rumen | place: Canada: Alberta... | reverse complement strand
GGCTATGGGAAATATGACCGTTTTTGACAAGGCAGGCCTGTCACAGTAAAATGTTGGAGATAAATGAAATCATTGTATTCTCAGAACATCTCTTTTTATTTCCAACCAACAATAAGTTTACGCTATCTTTGTCATTTTTCCCCATTGACACCCAAGTCGAATCGTCATATTATATTTTCACAAATTAATGGATCACATCTTGAATCATGTCTGGCGTATCACTTCGCCAAGGATTCCGGAGATTTGTAAGAGAATAATTGTTGGTGAAGGAGGTATTTATTATGTCAGAGATTAAAGAATTAAGAGATGAAATGGTATCATTGTTCGGACAGTTGAACAAAAGGTTTGATTCCATGGATGGGAAGATTGATGCGCTTGAGATTAGAATCGATGAGCTCGATAAGAGTGTAAACGGAAGAATCGATACGCTTGAGGTCAAATTTGATGAGCTCGATAAGAGTGTAAACGGAAGAATCGATACGCTTGAGATCAAATTTGATGAGCTCGATAAGAGCGTAAACGGAAGAATCGATACGCTTGAGATTAGAATCGACGAACTCGATAAGAATGTAAACGGAAGAATTGATGCGCTTGAGATTAGAATCGACGAACTCGATAAGAATGTAAACGGAAGAATCGATACGCTTGAGGTCAAATTTGATGAGCTCGATAAGAGTGTAAACGGAAGAATCGATACGCTTGAGGTCAAATTTGATGAGCTCGATAAGAGCGTAAACGGAAGAATCGATACACTTGAGATCAAATTCGATGAACTCGATAAGAGTGTAAACGGAAGAATCGATACGCTTGAGATCAAATTCGATGAACTCGACAAGAGCGTAAATGTAAGAATCGATGAACTCGATAAAAAGATTGATTATAAAATCGATAGGCTTACCGAGAGTATTGTGTCTGAAAACCATAATATTTTGGAGATCATAGGAAATCTGGATGATAAGATGTGCAAAAGGTTCGATAGGGTTGAGGAGCGGCTCGATAATGTTGAATCGTTTTGCCAGGTTCATTGGATAACCCCGGAATTGTCCGACAGACTAGATGTTGTTGAACATGTTGTAAAAGAACATACAGAGAAGATACAGAAACTGGAAGCCTGTATAGGATAGAACAGCCATATGAGACTATTTCTGGCTATAACACTAGAGAATGCGATAAAAGACGAGTTGTGCATGATCCAGAAGCGCCTTCAGATACAGGGAGTAAAAGGAAACTTTACTTCACGTGAGAATATGCATCTTACGCTTGCCTTTATTGGAGAATACAGCGATCCGGACTATGTTTCGGATGTATTAAAAGAAGTAACACTTGAACCAATGAGGCTTGTGATCAATGGATTTGGAAGCTTTGGGGACACGTATTGGATTGGGATAAAAGAAGATGCAGGACTAAAGACGAATGTCAGGCGCATCAGAAAAGCACTCTCAGACAATGGCATCCCGTTTGACAGGAAGAAGTTTCTGGCGCATATGACCATTGCAAGAAAAATCAGATATGACAAAGGATTCCCAACCGATGCCCCGTTCCCGGCAGCTATGGATGTTGAGCATATTTCACTTATGCGATCGGACAGGGGCAAGAGTGGCATGATCTACACGGTTGTTGATGAATATGAAGTATAGTTGCTTTTTCGATAAATACAATATATAGTGGTTTGGTAACGATCGAACGCTACAAAAAGTGGTTGTCATAACAATTATTATTGTATATAATGCATGTGTAGGTGTATTAGTATGTCCACCTACAATATATAGTACCTTTGATCGGTTCTGGGGAGTTCCGGTAAAGGGAAAAGGATAAGTTATTATCCAATCAGGGTTAGTATAAATAATTAATTAAAAACGCAGGGCATTGTCTGTAATGCCATGTGGGTTCATTAAGGGGAGGACCAAAAAATGAGGGGAATCAAGAAACTATTCTTAGGGCTAGTCTTAATGACACTTGTCAGTGTCGGATTCAAGGTTAATGTATTTGCGGCGGATCCTCAATTGGTATTGTCTGTACCGACAAATTCTGATGGTAAAGAGGATTGGGGTTCTGATAGTTCTGCGCTTGGCGCGAAGATTACACTTGATGAAACAGGATTTCCCACGGGTGTAGGTAATGGTACATATGTCGTTTACGAGTATGATGTTCAGATTAACAATGGAAATAATGAAAAAGTAGCTGGACCAGTAGCATTTTACTTGATAACAACAAATAATGGGACGGCAAAGAATAGATTGGCAATTGGAGGAAAAATACAGAGTTCAACGGACAATCAGAGCATTGATTTATCGGTGCCAAAGTCTAACATACGCTCTTCTGTAATATCGAAAGACAGCAAAGAAGAGACCTATGCGTTGGTCAAATCAGATGTAGCTAAAAAGCTTTCTGCAACTGAAGTGGGCAATTTATCTTCAGAAATTCAGGATTTTATCAAGGCTGAGGTAACTAATCTTTCTAATATTGCTACGTCGACATCAGCAAAAGAGGCAAGCCAGGGAACTAAAACAATAAAGATGCATAAGGTTTCGACATCATGCACTTTTAGCGATCTTGTAACATTTGATCCTTCGGGAGATCAGTATTTACTTCCTGGCGAGAGCATGCAGATTACTGTAGCCAAAAAGAATTCCCCGGAAAAAGCTCAGGCAAACCTGTCTGAGACCGTTCATGCGTTTGTGAAGTGGACACAGGATCCGGATAAGGTTACTTTTGTTGATTCTACCGAAAAGAAGACCACTGTAAAAATCAAAATGAAAGCAGGCGATGAAGCCGGCAATACAACGCTCAAAGCTAATTATACCGCAGTTATGTTAGGATCAACTGATCCAACTATCAATACAACAAATGATGTTTTGAAACCGGGTCAATCAACAAGTGAGGTTTCAACGTTAAAGAATAGGCATTTGTATATTAAATACGATTCGGGCGCCGGTGATTTCAAATACAATAAGTCTGATGTTAAAGTACGAGTTGAGTCAAAAGATGGATCGGAAAAAAAGAATGCCTCTTTCCAGTGGTCTGATTATGATGATTTCACATATACGGTTCCTTCCGATGTGAGTACAACCGAGACAGAGAAGAGACTTGTTTTTGAGATGCCGGATGGTAATATTTTCTACGCGATGATAACCGTACAGAATTCGTCACCGTCCTCAGGCTCATTTAACACCATAAAGGTTACAAAGGATCAATACATATCCCTACAAAAATTTGCGACAGATAGTAAAGATCCAACAGTTAGTTCTATAACACAAAAGAGTAATTCTCCTGCAAGTGCTTCGTATAAATCCGGAGGGGTTCCATGTGCTGCAAGTAATATCAATATCAAGGGTGAATCCACAACAACATCAGCCACTGCAGCATTTACGATAAATGGTTCAGAAGTTAGTGCTGAAGTATACGATCATCCTACGCTTAAACTTAAGAAGTCATCTTCTTCCTCGTCCTCATCTTCTACTCTGTTTGAGGTAACGATGCCGGAGAACGATTTTCATGATGATATCATGTGGACCGGTATCGGAAGGTTCGCTCTTGAGTACAAGAACGGTAAAGAAACCAACACAGAGATATACGATCTTGACGAAAAGGGTAAGAAGGGCGACTACATCAACGTCAAGGAATTCAAGGATGGCGTTAAGGAAGTAATGGACGACGATGACGATCCGAAGATCACAATTACTCTGTACCCTGTAGGTCCTTCGGACAAGGTTGATAAGACCTGGTCAGGAGATCAGAACCAGGTAACAAAGAGAGTATATAAGATCAAGCTCGACGGTGAAGGCGGTGCAACATATAAGATCAACGGTAAGGATGTCGGAGACAAGTTCTATGCTATAGATGGCGTGGAATACAAGATCGAAGCATCACCCAAGAGCGGATATTCCTCAACTATTGAAGGTTGGGACGGGGTTTCTTTTGGAACAAAGACAAGTGACACAACATCATTTGATGGAGCCAAGACGATAAAGGCCAAGTTCAAATCCAATTCATCGTCATCTTCATCGTCAAGCTCTTCATCTTCATCATCTTCATCATCGAAGAAGACAGCTACTAATGGTGAAAATGCCGGCGGTGAAGGATACGATGATGTACCGAAGACAGGTGAGTCAATGACCGATATATGGATCCTCTGGTCTGTGCTTTTCGTATCGATCCTTGGTGCAGGATTTATGATCTGGAGAAGATTCGGCATCGCGAGGGCTATCGCAGCAGCTGACAGAGAGGAAGCGTATGCCCGCGAGGTACAAAAGGCCGAAGCTGAAAAGAAACAGAAGAAAGAAAAGCTTGATATGCTTAAGGATCTTAGGAATCTTTGATATATGTACGCAAACATGGCAAGATACGACATCGATTCAATAAGAGGTCGCAGACAGTTTTATGAAAATTACAGGGTGGGGCTTACGGAGTGGGCCCCACCTTGCTCCGTTGCCATTCTTGTCGTGCTCATCTTCTTATCTGCTATGCTTCAGTATCGTCTCGGTTATATGGGAAGCAGTTATATCGCAACAAAAGATAATCTTACAGAAGCACTTCAGAACATCTCACCTGTAGTTGAAAACGATATAGTAGCCGTAAGTACCGAAGAGACTGTAGTTGATACCGAGGATACGGAAGAGGCTGCGGTGCCGCAAGAGCCCATACAGACAGCCGAGAAGACACAGAAGATGAGTGAAGTGTACGGCATGAATGAAGACTGTATCGGCTGGCTTAAGATCGATGGTATGGTAATAGACTATCCCGTCATGCAGACACCCGATGATGAGCAGTATTACTTAAATCGTGATTTTAACGGCAAATACAGTGCATACGGATGTATACTTGCAGATACCGATGCAACGATCGGTACCGGAACACTTGCCGAAGACTATTCGGACGGTACCAGGCCGTCAACCAACATAATACTTCACGGTCATAACATGAAGAACGGAACAATGTTCGGAAGCCTTGATAAGTTCCGTGACAAGGCATTTGAGCAGAGTCATTCGATCATCAAGTTCTCGAGTCTTTACGAAGACAGAGAGTATGAGATATGCTCCGTATTCTTAAGCCAGGTTTATAAGAAGGCGGACAAGAATGTATTCAAATACTATCAGTTCTTTGATGCCCAGTCGGAAGAAGAATGGAACGGATTCTATCAGAACATCAAGAAGGCGGCACTGTATGATACCGGTGTTGAAGCCGAATACGGCGATGAATTCCTGACACTTTCGGTGTGTGCTTATCATGTGGACAACGGAAGACTTGTTGTCTGTGCAAAACGTATAAAATAACCATCTAATACAGAACACTAGATGTGATTATGTAACCGGATAGAAAAAATAACCCTTGACACGAGATGCGTTAAGGGTTATTTTATTGCCTGTAAATGATTTGATATTCAAAATATTAGATAGTCAAAATGTTTGAATATCAAACCAATATATAATACAAACTACCAGACAAAAGAAAAGGAGAAACCAAAATGCTTGAGAAGTTAAAAGAGATCATTGCTGACAAACTTAGTGCGGAGATATCAGAGATCACGGAGGAGACAAGGTTCAAGGAAGATCTTGAAGCAGATTCTCTTGATCTGTTTGAAATGGTTATGGCTATTGAGGAAGAGTTCGATACGAGCATCCCTTCAGAGGATCTTGAGAAGATCGCAACTGTCGGAGATGTAATCGAATACATGAAGGCCAACGGCGTAGAGGAGTAATATGATGTTTGCAGATACTGTCACTAAGCTTCTCGGAATCGAATATCCCGTGATACAGGGCGGTATGGCATGGGTTGCAGAGCATAATCTTGCAGCCGCTGTATCAAACGCAGGAGGATTCGGCATAATCGGTGCGGCATCCGCACCTGCGGAAATAGTCAGAGAAGAGATAAGAAAGTGCAAAGAGCTTACCGACAAACCGTTCGGCGTTAACATCATGCTGCTTAATCCCAATGCGGATGAAGTGGCAGATATCGTTATAGAAGAAGGTGTTCGCGCCGTTACGACCGGAGCCGGCAATCCTTCAAAGTACATGAAGAAATGGAAAGAGGCAGGTGTTAAGGTTATGCCTGTCGTGGCAAGTTCAGCCATGGCGGTAATGATGGAAAGAGCCGGAGCCGATGCCGTTGTAGCGGAAGGAATGGAAAGCGGCGGACATATAGGAAGTACGACCACAATGTGCCTTCTTCCTCAGGTTGTAGATGCTGTGAACATCCCCGTTATAGCTGCGGGAGGAATCGCTGACGGCAGGGGAATGGCTGCGGCATTCATGCTTGGTGCTTCCGCCGTGCAGATGGGAACACGTTTTGTGGCAGCAGCTGAATCCATCGTACACCAGAACTTCAAGGACAAAATAGTCAAAGCAACCGATATCGATTCCACAATTACCGGAACATCAACGGGACATCCCGTAAGATGCCTTCGAAACAAGATGACGAAGGAATACCTTAAGATGGAGAAGGAAGGAGTGGAGCTTATGGAGCTTGAAAAGCTCACGCTCGGTTCGCTGAAAAGAGCAGTCATAGACGGTGATGTTACAACCGGAACTCTTATGGCAGGCCAGATCGCCGGACTCATCGGCAAAGTAGAAACCTGTAGCGATATAGTTTCCGGTATCGTTAAGGATGCGGAAAGGGTAATAAAAGGGTTCGCATAATGGGTAAGATCGCATTTATGTTTCCCGGCCAGGGCGCGCAGTTCGTTGGTATGGGAAAGGATTTTTACGAAAACTGTGAAGAGTCGGCGAAGGTGTTTGACAGAGCCTGTGAGGCAACTGATCTTGACCTTAAAACGCTATGCTTTGAGGAGAACGACAGGCTGGATCAGACCGAATATACCCAGATAGCCATGATCACTACCGAGATAGCCATGCTCAGGGCAGTGACAAAGCGGGGTATTACGGCTGATGTCTGCGCGGGACTCTCGCTAGGTGAATACGGAGCACTCGCCGCTGCATCCGTAATGGAAGAAGACGATATTTTCAGGGTAGTGCGTCAGCGCGGGATACTTATGCAGAATGCGTATCCGACGGGCGGTGCCATGTCGGCGGTACTCGGTCTTGATCCGGATGTAACGGCCAAGATTTGCGAAGAAATTGCAAAGAGCACGGGTAAAATCATTTCAGTCGCAAACTACAACTGTCCTGGTCAGATCGTTATCACGGGAGAGAAGATTGCGGTTGATGAGGCTTCGGGTAAGCTTTCAGAAGCCGGAGCAAAAAGAGTAGTACCTCTTAACGTAAGCGGTCCGTTTCACAGTGCGTTATTAACAGATGCCGCAAACAGTCTTAAGGATTATCTTGCGGATGTTAAGATCGCGGATCCCGTGATACCGTATGTTACCAATGTTACGGCTGATTATGTGACCAAATCCGATCAGATCAGGGATCTTCTTGCAAGACAGATAACAAGTTCCGTGAGGTGGCAGCAGAGTATAGAGCGTATGGCCGCAGACGGAGTGGATACATTTATAGAGATAGGTCCCGGTAAGACGCTTTCCGGATTCATGAAGAAAATCAATCCGGAACTTAAGTCATATCGCGTATCTACAACGGAAGACCTTGATAAATTAGCGGAGGAGATCAATGCTTAACGGAAAGATTGCGCTTGTAACCGGCGCGGGAAGAGGCATCGGAAGAGCTATAGCGGTAAGGCTTGCAAAGAGCGGAGCGACCGTCATAGTTAATTACAACGGTTCAGCCGATAAAGCGGAAGAGACCGTGGAAATGATAAAAGCCGAGGGAGGCAGTGCCGAAGCCTGTAAATGTGATGTATCTGATTTTGACGCTTGTGCGAAGCTGTCAAAAGAGATCATAGAGAAATACGGAAGGCTCGACATACTTGTAAACAATGCAGGAGTAACAAGAGACGGTCTCATCATGAGGATGAGCGAGCAGGATTACGATACGGTACTTGATATCAATTTAAAGGGTGCGTTCAATACGATAAGGCATTTCTCGCCGTATTTCCTCAAGCAGAGAAGCGGTAAAATCATAAACATCTCATCGGTATCCGGTATACTGGGTAATCCGGGACAGGCAAACTACAGTGCGTCGAAAGCCGGGCTTATCGGTCTGACAAAAAGTGTTGCAAGAGAACTTGCAAGCCGTTCGGTATGCGTCAACGCGGTTGCTCCCGGATTCATAGAGACAGAGATGACCGAGGCAATGAGCGATACGGCAAAAGAAAAAGTCATCTCAAGTATACCCATGGGACGAACGGGTCATACGGAAGATATCGCGGAAGCGGTAGCTTTCCTGGCGGATGAGGTATCGGATTATATTACGGGCCAGGTGCTCAGAGTTGACGGAGGAATGGCTATATGACGAAGAAGAGAGTCGTTGTTACCGGAATGGGTGCTGTAACGCCCATAGGTATCGGTACGGACAATTTCTGGAGCTCGGTTAAGGATGGGAAGATCGGTTTCGCTCCCATTACGGCATTTGACACCGAAGGATACAAGGTTAAGCTTGCAGCCGAGGTGAAGGATTTTGATCCCGAGCAGTATATGGACAAGAAGACGGCAAGGAGAATGGAGCGATTTTCCCAGTTTGCGGTTGCGGCTGCAAAAGAAGCCATGGAGGATTCCGGAATCAATATGGAGGATGAGGATCCGTTCAGAGTCGGATGTTCTATCGGCAGCGGTGTCGGAAGCATGCAGGCGATGGAAAGAGAACACACAAGACTTGCACAGCACGGCTCAGGTAAGGTAGGACCTCTCTTTGTGCCGCTTATGATATCGAACATGGCAGCAGGCAATGTCAGCATCAGATTCGGGCTTAAGGGTAAGAATATTGATGTTGTAACCGCGTGTGCTTCCGGAACGAATTCCATCGGTGAAGCATTCAGAACGATTCAGTACGGTGATGCCGACGTAATGCTGGCAGGAGGATGCGAAGCCACCATATGTCCTATGGGAGTGGCGGGATTTTCTTCCCTACAGGCGCTTTCGACGAGCGAAGATCCCGCAAGGTGTTCGATACCGTTTGACGCTGAGCGCGGCGGATTTGTTATGGGCGAAGGAGCTGGTGTTGTTGTACTCGAAGAATACGAGCACGCAAAAAAAAGAGGTGCCAGGATCTATGCCGAAGTGGCCGGTTACGGCTGTTCAGCCGATGCGTATCACATCACTTCTCCCGCTGAAGACGGATCGGGAGCCGCAAGAGCGATGACGAACACCATAGAGGATGCGGGCATCAAACCCGAGGATCTTAAGTATATAAATGCACACGGAACCGGAACTCATCTTAACGATCTGTTTGAGACAAGAGCTATCAAGATGGCATTCGGTGAGCATGCGTACAACATAAAGATCAACTCCACGAAGTCGATGATAGGACACCTCTTAGGTGCTGCCGGAGCGGTTGAGTTCATCACTTGCGTTCTTGAGATGAAAGACGGATTCGTTCATAAGACGGTTGGTCTTGAGAAGACGGAAGAAGAGATGGATCTTGATTACTGCAAGGACAGCTGCAACATGGATATCGATTATGCAATGTCGGATTCGCTTGGATTTGGAGGACACAATGCGTGTCTTTTGATCAAAAAGTATAAGGAGTGAGATCATGTCGGTACTTGATACTAAGGAGATAATGAAGAGAATTCCACACAGATCCCCTTTCCTGCTTATTGATACGATTGAGGAACTTGAGCCGGGAGTAAGTGCTGTGTCAAAAAAGTGTGTAAGCTTTAACGAGCCGTATTTTGCCGGACATTTTCCCGGTAATCCGGTTATGCCCGGAGTGCTCATTATAGAAGCCATGGCTCAGACCGGTGCAGTGGCATTTCTGGATCTTCCCGAGTGGAAAGGGAAAACTGCTTATTTTGCAGGTATAGACAAGGCAAGGTTTAAGAGAAAAGTCGTACCCGGAGATGTGCTTACGATCAAGACGGTTATTGATAAATGTAAAGGACCGATCGGAACGGGACATGCTGAAGCATATGTTGACGGAGAACTTGCTGCAAAAGCCGAGCTGACATTTGCGGTTGGAGAATAGAGGTGATCTGTGGTGAAAAATACATCGGGTGCTGATCAGTCTGTTGCTACAATAAGCTGCCCGCACTGCGGTAAGCTCCTTGATAAGAAGGAAGCAATCAGACACAAATATGTCTGCTATGAATGCGGATACAATTTCAGAGTCAGAACGTCAAATCGGATAAGAATGGTGTCGGATCCCGGAAGCTTCGAAGAGTGGCTTACCGATGTTCCTGATTCTAATCCTCTCGGATACGAAGGCTATGAAAAGAAGCTTGAAGAGTGCCGTGAGAAGACCGGACTGAAAGAAGGTTTTACAGTCGGAAAGTGCAGGATATTCGGTGAAGATGCTGTTGTCGGCATATGTGATTCAAGATTCATGATGGCCAGCATGGGTCATGTAATCGGCGAAAAAGTTACTGCGGCGATTGAGAGAGCCACGGCCGAAAAGCTTCCCGTATTTCTGTTCTGCTGTTCCGGAGGAGCCAGAATGCAGGAGGGTATGATCTCGCTTATGCAGATGGCAAAAACTGCCGCAGCGATCAAGCGTCACGGCGACAACGGACTTTTGTATTGTACGATTCTTACCGATCCTACGACCGGTGGAGTAACTGCAAGTTTTGCAATGCTCGGAGATATTATCATGGCCGAGCCCGGTGCGCTTATCGGATTTGCCGGTCCCAGAGTCATCAAACAGACGACCGGAGAGAATCTTCCCGAAGGCTTCCAGAGTTCGGAATTTTTGCTCGAGCACGGGATGATAGACGGTATTGTGGAACGTCGTGTACTTAAGAAGACGATGTATTTCCTGATAAAATCACACCAGCATACGGGACGCAACAGCTGGTCTGATTTTAACGACAGTGGTTTTTCAGACATACTTGCCGGACTGCCGAACATGCGACTTCATCTTGGAAAGAAGAAGACCGCATGGGAGAAAGTCAGAGGCGTCAGAAAGATAGAGAGGCCTTCGGCATTTGATTATATGGATCACATCTTCGACTATTTTGTTGAAGCTCACGGCGACAGATGTTTCGCCGATGACGGAGCAATAGCCGGAGGAATTGCGTTTATCGACAGCCAGCCTGTGACCGTCATTGCCGATATCAAAGGAAGCAATGCGGCCGAGTGTGTTAAGAGGAATTTCGGTATGCCCAAGCCCGAAGGTTATCGTAAGGCATTAAGACTCATGAAGCAGGCCGAGAAATTCAACCGTCCGATAATCAGCTTTGTTAATACCGCCGGAGCTTTCTGCGGAAGGGATGCCGAGGAGAGAGGACAAGGCGAAGCGATCGCCAGAAACCTCATGGAGATGTCGGCGCTTAAAGTTCCCGTGCTGTGCATCCTCATTGGAGAAGGCGGAAGCGGTGGAGCACTTGCAACAGCTGTCGGAAACGAAGTGTGGATGCTTGAGAATGCCACTTATTCGATACTTTCTCCCGAAGGTTTTGCATCGATTCTTTGGAAAGATGCAAGCCGCGCGAAAGAGGCAAGTGAGGTCATGAATATTACCGCTCAGGATCTTAAACGTCTTAACGTGATAGAGAGGATCGTTAGCGAATACGGCGGAGCGGGTAAGGAAACAAGTCAGGCCATCGGTACATATTTACGAAGTGCGATAAAGCGCTTTCTGAAAAAATATGACGGGATGGAACCTGAGAAGATAGCAGAGGAAAGATATAACAGGTTCAGGAGCTTTTAATGAGCCGGCACCTGTTTGGAGGAGATAAAATGGGCGTAGCCGTTTTAGGTACGGGAAGTGCTCTTCCCGAAAAAATACTGACCAATTTCGATCTTGAGAAGATGGTTGATACAACCGACGAGTGGATAACACGTCGTACGGGAATGAAGGAAAGACACATAGGAGAAAAGGAATCCGTTGCATATCTTGCTACAAAGGCGTGCGAAAGAGCTCTGGAAAAAGCAGGAAAAAATGCGGAGGATGTTGATCTTATCATAGTTGCCACATGTACGACGGAGATGCTCCTTCCGTGTGCGGGGTGTCGTGTGCAGAGCATGCTTGGAGCAAAGGATGCAATCGCGTTTGATATTAACGCGGCGTGCGGAGGATTTCTGTTCGCTCTTTCAACGGCATATCATTACATTAAAGCGGGCACATGCAAAAACGCGCTTGTTGTAGGATCAGAGGTACTGTCAGAAATAATCGACTGGACCGACAGAGGGACATGCGTTCTGTTTGGAGACGGTGCGGGAGCCGTATATGTTGAAAATTGTGATGATGATAAAAGAGGCATCGTAAGTACGTATCAGGGCAGCAACGGTAACCTCGGAGAGATATTGTATTGTCGCGGAAGAAAGGTCAAAGCCGAGACCGAACCGGAAATAAACAGCGAAGATCTTCTTGTTAAGATGAAGGGCAGCGAAGTATACAAATTCGCTGTAAGACAGGTTCCGGTATGTATCGAAAAGGCGCTTGATAGAGCTGACTGGAAGGTTGATGATGTTGATCTGTTCCTACTCCATCAGGCCAATACAAGAATACTTGAGTCGGTTGCCAAGACTCTTAAGGCTGATTACGAAAGATTCCCCGTCAATATGGATAAGGTAGGCAACACATCATCGGCGTCCATACCGATACTGCTTGATGAGCTTAACAGGGACGGCAGGATCGCCAAGGGACAGAAGCTTGTGCTTTCGGGATTCGGAGCCGGCATGACATTCGGAGCTCTGACAATGGTGTGGTGATCATATGAAAAAAAACAGTACATCAACACTTAACATATTGCTTGCAAACCTGTTCAACAAAGTGCTTGAATCGGAATCCAGAGCTGTTGTATCGGGAGGTTTTCAGGATATCTCCAACAATGACATGCATATCATTGACGCGGTCGGGATCGGAGAGCCTCAGAACATGTCCGCGATCGCCGCAAAGAGGATGGTCACCGTTGGAACTCTTACTGTGAATATGAACAGTCTCGAGAAGAAGGGTTATATCAAAAGGGCGCGTTCGGATGAGGATAAGAGGGTTGTGCTTGTAACGCTTACCGATAAGGGAAAGTCGGCTTTTTTCCATCATCGTGATTTTCACAGGGACATGATAAAAGCAGCCGTAAGAGGACTCGATGAAGATGAGATGAGAGCGCTCATACACTGCCTTGAGAAACTTGACGATTTCTTTAAGGGAGACTAAAATTTATGTAATATGATTTTATGGAGTATTGCATGAATCTGATCAGGAAGATTTACGGATATTTTTTCCGTGAAGAGCTCTCAATTAGACATAAGCTTGTAAATGTGATACTGGGAAGTGCGTTACTTGTACAGGTTCCGGGTCTTGTCGTGACTTTGCTGGTGGGCACCGGTCCTGCGGGTGTAATCACTCAGGTATTCACTCTTCTTGTTATTGCGATCGTACTGTTTCTTACGAATAAATACACGGAATCTCCGGTTCCGTCTATAATCATTTCTACAGTTACCAATCTGGTTGTATTTCCGATAATGTATTTTACGTGTGGCGGATATGGTACCGGGGTTGTCATCTGGATGCTGTTCGGTGCCGTGTTCACATGGCTTCTGGTGGATATAAAGTGGTGCGTAGTGATCTCTGCGATCAACTTTGTTCTGTTCACGGGATGTCTTCATATCGAGAAAGTTTATCCGCAGTATGTTTCGTTTCTTGAGACGAGGAATGACGAGATCGCGGATACGAGCAATGCGTTCATATTCGTGACTGTTATTTTCGGACTAATTTTCAAGTATCAGACAAACGCATATGAGAAACAGGCAAGGACGCTCAGCGAAGGAGACGAGGAACTTCGTAACCTTAATGCGCAACTTGCCGAGGCCAACGCTCAGCTTGAGAGCGCAAGTGCCGCGAAGTCGAATTTCCTTGCCAATATGTCCCATGAGATACGAACACCTATCAATGCAGTACTTGGCATGGATGAGATGATCTTAAAAGAGTGCAATGATAAGCAGATACTTGAGTATGCTAATGATATCGACAGCGCGGGACATCAGCTGTTGTCACTTGTAAATGATATTCTTGATTTTTCAAAGATCGAATCGGGCAAGATGGAGCTTCATCCGGTGGAATACGAGCTGTTCTCCGTTATGAACGATTGCTATAACATGATCATCATGAGGGCAAAGCGCAAGGAGCTTGAGTTCACCGTCGAGAACGATCCAAATATTCCGGCATTCCTGTTCGGTGATGAGGTCAGGATCAGACAGATCATAATGAACCTTCTGACGAATGCAGTGAAGTATACGAAGGACGGATCGGTAAAGCTCATATTCGGATTCGAGAGAATCGACAAAGAACACATCAATCTTGTTGTGTCCGTCAAGGATACCGGTATCGGAATATCAGAGGACAATCAGAAATACCTGTTTGATTCATTCAAGCGAATAGATGAGGTTAGAAACAGAAACATCGAAGGAACCGGTCTCGGACTTCCGATCACGAAGAACTTCACCGAGATGATGGGTGGTACGATAGAAGTCGAGTCTGCGCTTTATGAGGGAAGCACTTTCACGGTGCGTATCCCGCAGAAGGTTGCCGATATGGGAATGGTCGGACACTTCTCCGACAGACTCAATAACCGGGGCGAGAGGGAAGCAGATTCCGGCAAATCGAAAGAAAAGGAAAAGAGAGAAAAGTTCACGGCACCGCATGCAAGACTGCTTGTTGTCGATGATGTGAAGATGAATCTTAATGTTGTAAGACTCCTGCTTAAGAACACGGGTATCCAGATGGATCTGGCGTCGAGCGGAGAAGAATGTCTTAAGTATACGCTTATGAAACGGTATGATGTTATTCTCATGGATCACATGATGCCGATCATGGACGGTATTGAAGCGCTTCACAGAATACGTGAACAGGCGGATGGACTTAACATGGACACACCGGTCGTAGCGCTTACCGCAAATGCTCTTGTCGGAGCTCAGGAGATGTACATAACGGAAGGATTTGTATCATACATCAGCAAGCCGGTAAAAGGTGTCGATCTCGAGGAGTGTCTTGTCAAGCTCCTTCCGGAAGATAAGATAGTAAGGGAGACGGCGGATGCAGCTGAATAAACGTGTGCTGATGATCGTGATCAACGTCATCTCGTTGTTGATACTCGGAATTGTATTGCAGATTGGCGGCGCTTATCTTGTTAACGCCGCCGTTATCATATTTGGGGACGGATCGGCAACTATGACGTCGCAGGCAGCGATGGAGTACAGCCGGTTTATGGAAACGATACGCAGCATCGAGCCGAGGCAGTTTGTACACGTCATTTTTGTTGCCCCGCTCGTTGAAGAGATCGTGTTCAGACTTATTTTCCTGCGTGCCGGAAAGATGGTACTTCCTTTTTGGGCAGAGAACATCGTTCAGGCAGCGTTGTTTGCGATATACCACAATGTATCGTTCCAGAGAGTGTATGCGTTCGTGATGGGACTCATAATTGGATTCGTGTTTCATTATTGTCCGATCATACTGCGGAATGTGCGAAGTGTTCCCTCATCCGAAACAAAAGACCGTATGTCCGGCTCAGCCGCTCAAAAAAATACAGCCGGGATACTCGATCTTCCCGACTGCATAATAGGCGCTTTCATTACGTTTATTCTTCATATGGTGATCAATTCGACAGGCTTATTATTGGTACCGTTTATGTCCGGAGATATTGCGGTTGCTTTGCAGATTGCCATAGGATTGTTACTCATGGGCATTGCGTGTGCGGTATGCATTATACTGTGGCGTATTTCCGTTAGAGTCAGCTCTCGTGGTTTTTCCTGATATATTCAAACAGCGGATCTGTGATATCGATTCCGGTTGCCGTAAGAAGCCCCTTGAACTGGGCATTTGAATTGACTTCGCACAATATCGGCTCGTCATTTTCCATAAACAGAATGTCTACTCCGGCAAAATCAAGGCCGAGTCCTTTTGTTGCTTCTACGGCAAGCTTCTCCTGCTCTTTTGTGATCTTATAAGCAATCGCCGATCCGCCGTTTGCAATGTTGGAGCGAAAATCATTATCATTGCTTCTGATCATTGAAGCCACAACTCTGTCACCAACAACATAAGCGCGAAGATCGCGTCCGCGGCTGGTCATAATATATTCCTGTGCAATACAGTCCTTTCCCTCGATATCCTTTAATATCCGACGGGCACTCTCGCTGTCATCGGCCAGATACACCTGTCCGCCGTATGAACCGAGACATTCCTTGATTACATACGGGTAGCCGAGAAGTTTTCCTATATGATTTTCAAAAGACAGATCATCATATCCGATCGTGTTAAATGTCATGGGAACTTTGATCGTTCGGGGCATGGGGGATATGCCTTCTAACATTTCAAAAGTAAGAGCCTTGTTGTCGCATGCTTCGATCGCATCCGCACAGTTATACAGACGGTAGCCCATGCGTTCAAGCGCACGTCCCAGAAAAACATCTTTGTTCCAGAACAGTATAAAATCACACCCTTTGATCACATCCTCTTTTGAAGGGGTTCTGACAAGCCCTGTTGACAGGTCAACGAAAAAGTCGGCGTTCGTTGCTGCCTGCATTTCAATTCCGGCGCGCTTCGCCCCGGCAAGCAGCATTTCATAAGTTTCGTTAACCTGTGGTGTATTTAAAAAAGCATTTACTATAAGCAGTCCTTTGATCATGTAAGCCTCCTGATTCACAATCAGAATATAGCAGAATATCGAATATTTTCCAAATGACATTTCTTCGTTTTATTGTGAATTCAAAAATGTTAACATTAACACAGAGGGTGAAAATGGACTTTTTCAGGAACACAACAATATATTATACTCTTTTGGCAGTGATATCAGCAGTTGTATTCGGAGTTATCGGATATTACAGCGATATTTTACCCCCGGATAAACCAACAACCTCATCAGAGGCTGATTCGAATGCGGATTACAATAAGGAGGATGCGGAACCGAAACCTCTGTCCGATACGGAAGATGACGATGCAAATAAGAGTATTGTTGAAACCGATGATGCAATGTATACCTATGAAATGATGGTTGATGACATAGGTAAACTGTGCGGTACATATGGTGATGTTTTAACGAAAGAGGTTGCCGGAAACAGCTTGGATAATAGGAAGATATATTGTCTGTATCTTGGAAATAAGAATGCAAAACACAGGATTTTTACTCAAGCTTCGATACATGGAAGAGAGTATATGAACACACAGCTTGTAATGAGTCTTATCGAGTATTACTGTCGAAAAAAAGATGAGGAGGCGATAAACGGGAAGACATACAGTGAACTTCTTGATGAAGTATGTATAAGTATCGTCCCGATGGCTAATCCGGACGGGGTCACGATATCCCAGTCGGGAGCTGCCGATATAACCGATCCCGAGTTGAAGCCGATTCCGTTCAGTTGTTTTGAAAGTGATGTCGATTACATGATCGCTGATGTAGATATGTATGGAGACTGGTTTTGGGTGGATCATTATAATGACAGAACATATAATAAAGAGGTTCATCTCGGTGAATATATAAAATATGATGAGTATCTGAGGCAATGGAAGAGTAATGCGAGAGGAGTCGACCTTAATACCAATTTTGACGGAAATTGGGAAGGTGTTTCCTCAAAATCGCATCCGTCGTATAGTATTTACAAAGGCGACAGTGCCTTATCCGAACCGGAATCTGCCTGCCTTGCCGATCTGGCTCAAAAGTATGATTATGATATGTATATAAGCTATCATTCAAAGGGGAATATAGTATATTATGATACAAAGGGAAATAAGCCGAGTGTATCCGAGGAGTCGGAAAAGCTGGCCAAACTTGTTGCCGGGCACTTGAATTACCTTCCGTTTTCAAATAAGACTGCGGAAAATGTAAGACAGGGTGGTTTTGGAGACTGGGTTCAATTGTCGTTAAACAAACCAAGTATTACAATAGAGAGTGGATTTCATAGGTGCCCTTTGGATATTGAAGAATTTAAACCTATGTGGGATAATCACAGACAGTTATGGGCAGTACTGATGGACAGCCTTGTATCTGAATCAACGGAATCAGAAAATCATGGAATTGAAGAATAGAAAACAATACGGAATAAAACATATAAACATGCTGTTAACAACGGTTATGCTATCGTTGTGCCTGTGCGGTTGTGATGACAAGCCGGCGGAAAAGACGGTTTCCCTGGAGCCGGTTGAGTCTGAGATTACAGTCGTTCATATGGAAAAAGATATTAATGAAGCTGCACAGGAAAACAATAAAGTAGTCTCTTTAAATGAAATTGTTTTAGGCGGAACTAATATACCCGTGACATTGAATCCTACATGGGTATATGCGGATCATTCCGCGATCAATTCGGGTGCAGCCGTTCTTTACAGTGCGTCTGCCAACAGGAAGAATATAGTCATAGGTGTAAATGCCGGACACGGAACAAAAGGCGGACAATCGGTCAAGACATTGTGTCATCCGGACGGTTCTCCGAAGATCACCGGGGGATCAACCGCGCAAGGTTCCATAAAAGCAACCGCCGTATCCGGAGGAATGACTTTTTTTGACGGTACAAGTGAAGCGGCTGTAGCGCTTGCAACCGCACAAATATTAAAAAACAAACTGCTTGCCGCAGGTTATGATGTTTTGATGCTTCGGGACGGGAACGATGTTCAGCTTGATAATGTTGCAAGAACAGTCATTGCTAATAATGCGGCAAACTGTATGATCTCACTTCACTGGGACGGAGATAATCTTAACTACGACAAAGGATGTTTTTACATCTCAACACCCGATGGGTTAAAGCTTATGGAACCGGTTGCATCTCATTGGCAGGAGCATGAAAGACTTGGAAAAGCTCTGATAGAAGGACTCAAAAGCCGGGGATGCAAAATCAACGGGCAAGGATCCATGGCAATAGATCTGACTCAGACATCCTACAGCACAATTCCGTCAATAGATATCGAACTCGGTAATGCGGCATCCAAGCATGATGACGGAACGCTCGGTAATCTTTCCGACGGACTGCTGATTGGTATTGAATCGTTTTTTGCTTGCAATTATGGCACCAGTCCTTTATAATTTTGTTTGTATATTTCGCTTTGACTCATAATAAAGATATAAGAGGAGGAGTTAATAATGAGTGATTTTGAAAACGGTTATGAAACGGTTGAGACCGTAACAAATGCACCTGAGAAAGGATCGAAGGTATTCGGTATCATCTCACTTATCTGCGGTATTTTAGGTCTTCTTTGCAGCTGCTGCGGATGGCTTGGAATAGTAGTTGCAGTTGCCGGTGTTGTTCTTGGTATCATTTCTATCAAGAAGGAAGAAGATGCAAAGGGAATGGCAATCGCAGGTATCGTTTGTGGTGGTATCGGTCTTGTGATCGCGATCATTGTGCTTGCAACTCTCGGAGCGCTTTCATCCGCAGATCCGGAGGAAATCAGGAAATACGTTGAGCAGTTTAATTCGAATCTCTAAGAACAGGCTTGGTAATACGGACAAGCTGTTATATGAATTTGGTTTAGTGGCACTGGGCATCTTTTTTGCAGCAGTGCTGCTTTACTTTTGCACAGGCATTAATATACTTTCCATTAATTATCCGTGCCTGTTTAATAAGGTTACCCATTTATGTTGTCCCGGGTGCGGCGGAACGAGGTCGTTCCGTGCGCTGATGCGTGGAGATTTAATAACGTGCCTTTACGATTACCCGCCGCTCTTGTACGCGATCATAGTTTATATTGTGTTCATGGCGAGATGTTTTTTGTATATCCACTTCGGGGTGAAGAAATCCCCCGACGGAAGTGTCGTCAAGTATATGTATATTCTGATCGCACTCATGCTTATTCAGTGGGTTATTAAAATAGTGGCGCAGGTTTGTTTTGATTATTACTGGTTTTTGTAGGAAAGGGAACCGTATTGTTTATAGCGGAAGGTTGGAAAGATTATGAGGTGATCGACACGAGCGCCGGCGAGAAGCTTGAGCGCTGGGGAGACTATTATCTTGTACGTCCTGATCCGCAGGTGATATGGGACACTCCGAAAGATAATCCTCATTGGAAGAATCCCAACGGTCACTATCACAGATCGAATAGAGGCGGGGGAGAATGGGAATTTGGTAAGCTCCCCGATGAGTGGACGATCGGCTACCGAAATCTTACGTTCTGCCTCAAACCGTTTGCATTCAAGCATACGGGTTTGTTTCCCGAGCAGGCTGCGAATTGGGATTGGTTTTCTTCTATAATTAAAGAAGCTCTTGCTGAGAATCCGAATCGGGAGATAAGTGTTCTCAACCTGTTTGCATATACGGGAGGTGCCACTATATCCGCCGCGGCAGCAGGCGCAAAGGTCACTCACGTGGATGCCGCAAAAGGAATGGTCGGATGGGCTAAAGAGAACGCAAGGATAAGCGGCCTTGAAAATGCTCCGATAAGATGGCTTGTTGATGACTGTGTCAAGTTTGTGGAACGCGAGATCCGCCGCGGAAATAAATACGACGCAATTATAATGGATCCGCCCTCATACGGCCGCGGCCCGAAAGGTGAGATATGGAAAATAGAGGACTGCGTATTCCCGCTAATTGAGAGAACGGCAATGATTCTTGCCGACAAGCCGCTGTTCGTTCTTGTCAATTCATACACAACGGGGTTGCAACCTGCGGTTCTTTCATATATGATGAACACAGTTTTTGTCCGTAAGTTCGGCGGCAGTGTTGTTGCCGATGAGGTCGGATTGCCTGTGTCCGGAACGGGACTTGTTCTTCCGTGCGGAGCATCGGGCAGATATAAACTATGAGGAGGAAAAAATATGTCTACATCATCTCTTATCTGGATCATGATTGCCATTGCGATATACCTTCTGATCATGATCTTCATCGGTGCAACGTTCATGAAGAAGAACAACAATTCCGAGGACTACTTCCTTGGCGGACGTTCTCTTAACGGATTCGTTGCAGCGCTTTCTGCCGGAGCATCCGACATGAGCGGATGGATGCTGATGGGTCTTCCCGGAAGTATATATGCTTTGGGTACAGGACAGGTTTGGATAGGTATCGGACTGATGCTCGGTACGATCGCGAACTGGTTGTTTGTTGCGGGTCCCCTTCGTAAGTACACAATCAAGGCCAACAACTCACTTACACTTCCGGAGTTCTTCGTTAACCGTTATCGCGATGAGAAGAAGATACTTCTTGGAATATCTTCGGTCGTAATCGTGATTTTCTTCGTAGTATATACCGCTTCCGCGTTTGCTTCAGGCGGTAAGCTGTTCAATTCCGTTTTCGGAATGGATTATCATCTTGCACTTATCATAGGAGCAATGGTTATTCTGATCTATACATTCATGGGAGGTTTCCTTGCGGTTTGTACAACTGACTTTATTCAGGGACTTCTGATGCTGTTTGCTGTTATATTTGTTCCGATGATTGCGCTCATCAATATGGGCGTTGGTAACTTCTCATCAAACCTTGTGTCAACTGGAGTTGATCCTGCATCATTCCTTAATCCGATGCAGGAAGGCGGAACACAGATATCGGCAGTTTCAATACTTTCATCATTTGCATGGGGACTCGGATACTTCGGAATGCCCCATATTCTTGTCAGATTCATGGCGATCAAAGACAGGAACGAACTTAAGAGATCCAAATCAATCGCGATCATCTGGGTCGTTCTCGGACTTGCATTCGCATGCTTCATAGGACTTCTTGGTCGTGCGTACCTTGCATCCTCAGTCGGTGTCATGGAAGACTCTGAAAAAGTATTTATCGAGATGATCAAGAAAGTGTTTACGCAGGACAGTAATGTGGCTCTTCTTGCAGGACTGTTTATAGCTGCAATCCTTGCTGCAATAATGTCTACCGCTGATTCACAGCTGCTCGTTGCATCATCCGCAGTATCGGAAGATCTCTACAAAGGAATTATCAAGAAAGACGCTTCCGAGGGTAAGGTTCTTACAGTCGGACGAATCGCCACTATAGCTGTTGCAGTAATTGCACTTCTTATTGCATGGGATCCCGACAGCTCGGTAATGAAGCTCGTAAGTGATGCGTGGGCAGGATTTGGTGCCGCATTCGGACCGCTTGTTCTTTGTTCACTGTTCTGGAGACGCACGAACTTCTCCGGAGCATTTGCCGGAATCATTATGGGTGCACTTACGGTTATCGTATGGGACTACATTCCCCTTATGGGAGGCAGCACTATAGGATCAGTGACCGGTCTCTACTCACTTCTTCCGGGATTTATTATCAGCCTTTTAGCGATCATTATTGTATCCCTTTGCACTAAGGCACCGTCGGAAGAAATTCTCAGGGAATTCGACGAAGTCAAAGCTGAACAGTGATTTAGAGGCAAGGGTCAAAGTGTTTCCGAGAAAACCTTGTGAAGACGCCGGTACTTAGCCGGCGTCTTTTGACGGGTTATGTACCGTTGCGTCCCGAACAAGAGCGAGAGCGCGTTTTCGAGGAAATAACTTTGAGCCCGCGCCTCGTACACTATATGTTGTATTTGTTTCGGATACGCCACCATTGTATTAAAAAAAATACAATCCAACCCCGTGTTTTTCTCAAATCCGTAAAAAAAGTTCTTGCTATTCCCCAAACTGTGTTATATACTCGACATTGCTGTGACATTGATAGCTGTGAAGCGTGAGGTTACCGAATAAGAAACCGCGCTAAGTAATATGAAGCGGCGGTTACGGATAGTTCCGTGGAGCGAATGTCAAGTTAGAAAACTGGCGACAAGTCACTGTATACATTACAGCAGTCCCATTCAAGGGAAACGACGTGTGAAGATTCCGAATGAGATCATTTAGGACACACACGGGAGAGTGTACAGTCACCGCTTGTCTCACTTATCTTTAGAAAGTGCGAAAAGGAGGCGACTTTTTTTATGGCAACACAGGTAATGAGAATCACATTGAAGGCATACGATCATGTCCTCATTGATGACGCTGCAAAGAAGATCATCGAGACTGTTAAGAAGAACGGATCTGAGGTTTCCGGACCTGTACCCCTTCCTACTAAGAAAGAAGTGGTTACGATCATCCGTGCCGTACATAAGTACAAAGACAGCCGCGAACAGTTCGAGCAGAGAACTCACAAGCGTCTGATCGATATCTTAACACCTACCCAGAAGACGGTAGATTCACTGTCAAGGCTTGAGATGCCTGCAGGTGTTTATATCGATATCAAGATGAAAACAAAGTAAACCTTCTACTAGAAAGAACCTCTTCTTATAAGAAAGAGGGTCCGCTGTAGAAACAAAGAAGGAGGAAAGAAATGAAGAAAGCGATTTTGGCAACAAAAGTCGGAATGACTCAGATCTTCGATGAAGACGGAGTACTCGTTCCGGTAACAGTGCTTGAGGCAGGCCCCTGCGTGGTCACTCAGGTTAAGACAGAAGAGAACGATGGCTACAAAGCAATTCAGGTAGGTTTCGTTGACAAGAAGGACCGCATCGTCAACAAGGATGCAAAGGGCAAGAAAGAGATCGTTCACAGAAACGGTGTTAACAAGCCTCTTAAAGGTCACTTCGATAAAGCAGGAGTATCTTCGAAGAGATTCGTAAGAGAGTTCCGCTTTGAAAACAGTGATGAATATCAGGTAGCTCAGGAGATCAAGGCAGACATCTTTGAGGTAGGCGATAAGGTTGATGCTTCGGCAATCTCAAAAGGTAAAGGTTTCCAGGGCACGATCAAGAGACTCGGCCAGCACAGAGGACCCATGAAGCACGGTTCCAAGTTCCATCGTCATCAGGGTTCAAACGGTGCATGTTCCTCACCTTCAAGAGTATTTAAGGGAAAAGGAATGCCCGGTCAGATGGGCGGCGTTAAAGTAACGGTTCAGAATCTTGAAGTTGTAAGAGTTGATGCAGAAAAGAATCTGTTACTTATAAAGGGAGCAGTTCCCGGACCCAAGAAGGCACTCATCACGGTTAAAGAAAGCGTAAAGGTTGCTAAGTAAGAACCTTAAGAAAGGAGGAACATACAGATGGCTAACGTATCTGTTTACAATATGGAAGGTAAAGAAGTTGGCAAGATGGACTTAAACGATGCCATATTCGGTGTTGAAGTAAATGAGCATCTTGTGCATATGGCTGTAGTACAGCACCTTGCCAACAATCGTCAGGGTACACAGAAAGCAAAGACCCGCGGCGAGGTTTCCGGAGGAGGAAGAAAGCCCTGGAGACAGAAGGGAACCGGTCATGCAAGACAAGGTTCGACAAGATCACCTCAGTGGAAGGGCGGCGGAGTTGTATTCGCACCCGTACCGAGAGATTACTCATTCAAGCTTAATAAGAAAGAAAAGAGAGCCGCACTTAAGAGCGCACTTACATCACGCGTTCAGGCTGACAAGTTCCTTGTTCTTGATGAGCTTAAGCTTGATGAAGTTAAGACAAAGAAGTTCTCGGAAGTTCTTGATAACCTCAAGGTAAAGAAGGCAGTTGTCGTTCTTGGCGAAGATGATAAGAACGTGATCCTTTCAGCAAGGAACATTCCCGATGTTATCACTGCTTCGATCAATACGATCAACACCTATGACATAATGAAGTACTCAACGGTAATCGCTACAAAGGATGCTGTTGCAAAGATCGAGGAGGTGTACGCATAATGGCAGCAATAAACTACTATGACGTTATCCTTAAGCCTGTCGTTACTGAGAAGAGTATGGCAGGTATGGGCGACAAGAAGTACACATTTCTTGTTCATCCCGATGCAAACAAGACAATGATCAAGGAAGCTGTTGAGAAGATGTTCGACGGAACGAAAGTTAAGAACGTCAACACAATGAACCTTGACGGTAAGAAGAAGAGGCGCGGACTCGTATACGGAAGAACAGCGAAGTCCAAGAAAGCGATCGTAACACTTACCGAGGACAGCAAGGATATCGAGCTGTTTACCGGACTTTAAAATGTAACGATCAGTTTCAAATATAGGTCCCTAAGACCTGATAAGTAAAAGAAAAGGAGACAAAATCATGGGAATCAAAAAGTATAACCCATATACACCGTCCAGAAGACAGATGACATGCTCTGATTTTGCTGAGATCACAAAGAAGGAGCCGGAAAAGTCACTGTGCACATCTCTTAAGAAGAATTCAGGACGTAATAACCAGGGTAAGATAACCGTTCGTCATCGTGGCGGCGGAAACAGAAGAAAGTACAGGATTATTGATTTTAAGCGTCAGAAGGACGGAATCCCCGCAACAGTAATCGGCATTGAGTACGATCCTAACAGAACTGCGAATATCGCACTTATCTGTTATGCGGACGGAGAAAAATCATACATCCTCGCACCTGAAGGACTGACAGACGGAATGAAGGTCATGAACGGACCCGAAGCCGAGATCAGAGTTGGCAACTGCCTTCCTCTTTCAGAGATTCCTGTCGGTACGATGGTACACAACATAGAGCTTTATCCCGGAAAGGGCGGACAGCTTGTAAGAAGCGCCGGAAACGGAGCACAGCTTATGGCTAAAGAAGGTAAGTACGCAACACTTCGTCTTCCTTCCGGCGAGATGAGAATGGTTCCCATCATTGCCAGAGCTTCAATCGGTGTTATCGGAAACGGCGACCACAACCTTATCAATATCGGTAAGGCAGGACGTAAGCGTCACATGGGTATCAGACCTACAGTCCGCGGTTCGGTTATGAACCCGAATGACCATCCGCACGGTGGTGGTGAAGGTAAGACAAGTATCGGTCGTCCCGGTCCCTGCACACCTTGGGGTAAGCCCGCTCTCGGTCTTAAGACGAGAAAGAAGAATGCAAGATCAAATAAACTTATTGTAAGACGCCGCGATGGCAGCACCATTAAGTAGGTAATAGGAGGAAATAACAATGGCTAGATCATTAAAGAAAGGCCCGTTCGCCGATGAGAGCCTGCTTAAGAAAGTAGACGCCATGAACGAGTCAAACAATAAACAGGTCATCAAGACCTGGTCACGTCGTTCCACGATCTTCCCTTCGTTTGTAGGTCATACGATCGCGGTGCATGACGGAAGAAAGCATGTTCCCGTATATGTTACGGAAGACATGGTTGGACACAAGCTCGGTGAGTTCGTAAGCACAAGAACTTACAGAGGCCACGGCAAGGATGAAAAGAAATCAAAGGTTAAATAAGATAGGATAGTTTGAAAGGAGGTACATCCAAATGGCAAAAGGACATAGAAGCCAGATCAAAAGAGAAAGAAATGCGAACAAGGATACCAGACCTAAAGCTACCCTGTCTTATGCAAGAGTATCTGTTCAGAAAGCATGTTTCGTATTAGACGCCATCAGAGGCAAAGATGTTACAACAGCGCTTGGCATCCTGACCTACAATCCCAGATATGCGTCATCATTAGTTAAAAAATTATTGGAATCAGCGATTGCAAATGCCGAGAACAACAACGGTATGAACCGCGAGAACCTCTACGTTGCGGAGTGTTTCGCAAACAAGGGTCCCACAATGAAGAGAGTTCAGCCTCGTGCACAGGGTCGTGCGTATCGTATTGAGAAGCGTATGAGCCACATTACAGTCGTGCTGGATGAGAAATAAGGAGGAAGAGCATGGGACAGAAAGTTAATCCCCACGGATTGAGAGTCGGTGTAATCAAAGATTGGGATTCAAGATGGTATGCCGAGAAGGATTTCGCTGATTTCCTCGTAGAGGATCACGAGATCAGAGAATTTTTAAAGAAGAAGTTATACAGTGCGGGTATCTCAAAGATTGAGATCGAACGTGCTTCCGACCGTGTAAAGGTCATCATATTTACGGCTAAGCCCGGTGTTATCATCGGTAAGGGCGGAGCAGATATCGAAAAGCTTAAGACAGAATTGTCAAAGCTTACAGACAAGAAGCTTGTCGTAGATATCAAGGAAGTAAAGAGACCTGACCGCGAGGCTCAGCTTGTAGCAGAAAGCATCGCACAGCAGCTTGAGAACCGTGTATCGTTCAGAAGAGCGATGAAGTCAACAATGGGCAGAACATTAAAGGCAGGTGCACTTGGTATCAAGACAGCCGTTTCAGGAAGACTCGGTGGCGCTGATATCGCACGTACAGAGTTCTACAGTGAGGGTACGATCCCCCTTCAGACACTCAGAGCCGATATTGACTACGGTTTTGCGGAAGCAGACACCACATACGGAAAGCTTGGCGTTAAAGTTTGGATATACAAAGGCGAAGTTCTTCCCAAAAAAGCAAAAGAAGGGAGTGAGCAGTAATGTTAATGCCGAAGAGAGTAAAGCATCGTAAGCAGTTCCGCGGTACGATGAGAGGTAAGGCACTTAGAGGAAATGTTATTTCATACGGTGAATTCGGTCTTGTGGCTGCAGAGCCCTGCTGGATCACATCGAACCAGATAGAAGCAGCCCGTGTTGCCATGACACGTTACATCAAGCGTGGTGGTAAGGTATGGATCAAGATTTTCCCTGACAAACCTGTTACGGCAAAGCCTGCCGAGACACGTATGGGTTCCGGTAAAGGTGCTGTTGAGTATTGGGTAGCGGTAGTAAAGCCCGGTCGCGTAATGTTCGAGATCGCAGGCGTTTCCGAGGAAGTTGCAAGGGAGGCACTCCGACTTGCAATGCACAAGCTCCCCTGCAAGTGTAAGATCGCTGCAAAGGCAGACTTGGAAGGCGGTGTGGCAAATGAAGAATAGTAAATTTGTAGAAGATTTAAAAGCTAAGACTGTTAATGAGTTATCTGAGGATCTCGTAGCAGCAAAGAAAGAGCTTTTTAACTTAAGATTCCAGAATGCAACCAACCAGCTGGATAATACAGCTAGAATCAAGGACGTGCGTAGAAACATCGCCCGCATCCAGACTGTTATGACTGAGAAGTCTAAGGCGTAAAGAGGAGGATTAGACGATGGAAGAGAGAAATTTAAGAAAGACACGTACCGGCAAGGTAGTAAGCAATAAGATGGATAAGACGGTTGTTGTGGCAGTTGTTAATCACGTTAAGCATCCGCTGTATAAGAAGATCGTTAAGAAAACTTATAAGCTGAAGGCACATGATGAAAATAACGAGTGCAACATCGGCGATACCGTTAAGGTAATGGAAACAAGGCGTCTGTCGAAAGATAAGAGATGGAGACTTGTTGAGATCGTTGAGAAGGCTAAGTAGTTATTAAGCGGAGGTAAACAAATGATACAGCAGGAAAGCAGACTAAAAGTTGCTGACAACACCGGCGCAAAAGAGATCCTGTGCATCCGTGTTATGGGCGGATCCACAAGAAGATATGCCAATATCGGTGATGTGATCGTTGCAACTGTTAAAGATGCAACACCCGGCGGTGTTGTAAAAAAAGGTGAAGTAGTCAAGGCTGTTGTTGTCCGCAGCGTAAAGGGTGCCCGTCGTAAGGACGGATCCTATATCCGCTTTGACGAGAACGCAGCAGTTATCATCAAAGAAGACAACACACCCAGAGGAACACGTATTTTCGGACCCGTAGCAAGAGAGCTTCGTGAGAAGCAGTTCATGAAGATCGTATCTCTCGCTCCGGAAGTATTATAGGAGGTGCGTAAGATGTCAATGGCAAAGATCAAAAAGGGTGACACAGTCAAGGTCATCGCAGGAAAAGATGTTGGCGCGGAAGGAAAGGTTCTGTCGGTAGACAGGAAGTCCGGAAGACTTATCGTTGAAGGCGTTAACGTTGTTAAGAAACATACAAAGCCCTCCATGGCTAATCAGAATGGCGGGATCGTTGAGCAGGAAGCTGCAATCGATGCCTCGAACGTAATGTATGTTCATAAGGGCAAACCCACCAGAGTAGGCTTCAAGGTTGATGGTGACAAGAAGGTCCGTATCGCCAAGTCAACCGGTGAAGTGATCGATTAAAGGAGGGATGGAAGTTGAGTAGATACAAAGATTTGTATAATGATCAGATTAGGGATGCAATGACCAAGAAGTTCGGTTACAAGAACGTCATGGAGATTCCCAAGCTGAACAAGATAGTGATCAATATGGGCGTTGGCGAAGCCAAGGAGAACGCTAAGATTCTTGAATCAGCAATTGGTGACCTTGAGACTATCACAGGTCAGAAGGCTGTTATCACAAGAGCAAAGAACTCCGTTGCCAACTTCAAGATCAGAGAAGGAATGGCTATCGGCGCCAAGGTTACTCTCCGCGGAGAGAAGATGTACGAGTTCCTTGATCGTCTCGTAAATCTTGCTCTTCCCCGAGTAAGAGACTTCCGCGGTGTCAATCCGAATGCATTCGACGGCAGAGGAAATTATGCGCTCGGTATCAAAGAGCAGCTTATATTCCCTGAGATCGAGTATGATAAGGTCGATAAGATCAGAGGTATGGACGTTATCATAGTAACAACCGCGAAGACTGATGAAGAGGCAAGAGAGCTGCTTACACAGTTCGGAATGCCGTTTGCTAAGTAAGGAGGAAAGTAATTCATGGCAAAAACGTCAATGAAGGTAAAACAGCAGCGTAAGCCCAAATTCTCAACGAGAGAATACACACGTTGCAGGATCTGCGGTCGTCCTCATGCTTATTTGAGAAAATACGGAATCTGCAGAATATGCTTCCGTGAATTGGCATACAAAGGACAGATACCCGGTGTTAAAAAAGCATCATGGTAAGGAGGTAACATACAATGACAATGAGTGATCCTATTGCAGATATGCTTACGAGAATCCGTAATGCAAACACTGCAAAGCACGATACGGTAGATGTTCCTTCATCAAAGATGAAACTGGCAATCGCAGAGATTCTTTTGAAGGAAGGTTACATCAAAAAATATGATGTACTTGACGAAGGTTCTTTCAAGAACATAAAAATCACACTTAAGTACGGTGAAGACAAAGATGAGAAGATCATCACAGGACTTAAGAGGATCTCAAAGCCCGGTCTTAGAGTATATGCCGGCAAGGATGAGCTTCCCAAGGTTCTCGGTGGACTCGGAATCGCAATCATCTCAACAAACAACGGTGTTCTCACCGACAAGGAAGCACGTAAAGCAGGCGTAGGCGGAGAAGTTCTTGCGTTTGTCTGGTAAGTAGAATAGTTCAGAATATTTAGGAGGTACGGGCATGTCACGTATAGGAAAAATGCCAATCGCGATACCTGCAGGCGTTACTGTAGATGTTGCAGAAAATAATAAAGTGACTGTAAAAGGTCCCAAGGGTACACTTGAGCGCGTTATGGCGCCCGAAATGGAGATCAAGGTTGAAGGAAGTGAAGTAACGGTTTCGCGTCCCAATGATCTTAAGAGAAACAAATCACTTCACGGCCTTACGAGGACGCTTATCAATAACATGGTAATCGGTGTCACCAATGGGTACGAGAAGAAACTTGAAGTAAACGGTGTCGGCTACAGAGCACAGAAGCAGGGTAAGAAGCTTACACTCAACCTCGGATATTCACATCCCGTTGAGATGGAAGATCCCGAAGGTGTTGAGACTGTTGTAGAAGGTACGAATATCATATTCGTAAGAGGCATCGACAAGGAAAAGATCGGACAATACGCAGCTGAGATCAGAGACAAGAGAAGACCTGAGCCTTACAAGGGTAAAGGTATTAAGTATGCTGATGAGCACATCAGACGTAAAGTCGGTAAGACCGGTAAGAAGTAAAGAAGGAGGGACGAATAATGGTTAGCAAAAAATCAAGAGCAGAAGTTCGTATTAAAAAGCATAACAGACAGCGCAACCGTTTTTCAGGCACAGCCGAGAGACCTCGTCTTAGCGTTTTTAGGAGCAATAACCATATGTACGCTCAGATTATCGACGATACGGTTGGCAATACACTTGTAAGCGCATCAACACTTGAGAAAGATGTCAAGGCGCAGATCGAGAAGACTAATAACGTTGAAGCGGCAGCATACTTAGGAACCGTTATTGCTAAACGCGCCTTGGAAAAAGGTATCAAGACGGTTGTCTTTGACAGAGGCGGCTTTATATATCAGGGCAAAGTTGCGGCACTCGCTGATGCTGCAAGAGAAGCCGGCTTGGAATTCTAGGAGGTAAAAGACACATGAAACGTCAGATAATTGATCCCAACAGTTTGGAATTAAACGATAAGGTTGTTACCATCAAGCGTGTAACAAAGGTTGTAAAGGGCGGACGTAACATGCGCTTTACCGCACTTGTGGTAGTCGGCGACGAGAACGGCCACGTTGGTGCAGGCCTTGGAAAAGCAGCCGAAATTCCTGAAGCTATCCGCAAGGGAAAAGAGGATGCAATGAAGAATCTCATCGAGGTTCCCCTTGATGAAAACAAGAGTATCACACATGATTTTATCGGCAAGTTCGGTGGTGCAAACGTTCTCATAAAGAGAGCTCCCGAAGGTACCGGTGTTATCGCGGGCGGTCCTGCCAGAAACGTTTGTGAGATGGCAGGTATCAAGAATATCCGTACAAAGTCTTTAGGCTCGAACAACAAGCAGAACGTTGTTCTTGCAACCATTGACGCTCTGCGTCAGCTTAAGACTCCTGAGGAAGTAGCTCGTCTTCGCGGTAAGTCAGTGGATGAGATTTTAGGCTAAGGAGGACGCGAAAATGGCTGATAAGAGAATCAAGGTTACCTTAGTTAAATCACCTATCGGAGCTATTCCGAAGCACAAAGCGACAGTTGCGGCACTGGGCCTTAAGAAGCTCGGAAGCAGCAATGAGCTTCCCGATAACGAAGCTGTTCGCGGAATGTGCAAGCAGGTTTGTCATTTAGTTAAGGTTGAAGAAGCATAAGCTTTCATAATAATAGAAGGAGGCAACAAATGGAATTATCCAATTTACAGCCTGCCAAGGGCTCAAAACAGAGTGATAATTTTAGAAGAGGACGCGGACACGCTTCCGGAAACGGTAAGACTGCCGGTAAGGGTCATAAAGGTCAGAAGGCACGTTCCGGAGCACCGAGAATCGGATTCGAAGGCGGACAGATGCCGTTATACAGAAGAATTCCCAAGAGAGGATTCTTAAACAGAAATACCAAGGAGATCGTTGCCATCAACATGTCAAGACTCGAGGTATTTGAAGACGGCGCTACCGTTACTATAGATGCAATGAAGGAAGTCGGCATCATCAAGAACCCCAAGGACGGCGTTAAGATACTTGGAAACGGAGAACTTACCAAGAAGCTTACAGTTCAGGCAAATGCGTTCTCGGCATCTGCAAAGGAAAAGATTGAAAGTCTTGGTGGAAAAGCAGAGGTGATCTAATGCTTGAGACAGTTAAAAACGCGTTTAAGATCAAGGATATCAGAAGTAAAATGATCTTTACGCTGCTCATGCTCATCGTTGTAAGACTCGGATGCGAACTCCCCGTTCCCGGCGTTGACAGGAACTATTTCGCAAACTGGTTTTCACAGCAGACCGGAGATGCGTTCTCGTTCATGGATGCATTCACGGGAGGTTCATTCCTTAAGATGTCGGTATTTGCACTTAACATCACGCCGTACATCACTTCATCGATCATCATGCAGCTTCTTACTATCGCTATTCCGAAGTTGGAAGAGATGCAGCGTGAAGGTGAAGACGGAAGAAAGAAAATCGCTTCCATCACGCGTTACGTGACTGTAGGTCTTGCACTCATGGAGTCATCCGCAATGGCGATCGGATTCGGACGTCAGGGACTTCTGCAGGAATACAACGCACTTAACGTTGTCATGGTTATCACGGCACTTACTGCCGGATCCGCATTTATCATGTGGATAGGTGAGAGAATCACTGAAAACGGCGTAGGTAACGGTATATCGATAGTACTTACGATCAATATCATCTCGAGGATCCCCGAGGATCTTCGTTCACTGTGGAAGCAGTTCGTTACTCCGCAGTTTGAGGCTCATAAATACGGTGCGGGAACGATCGCCATAGCGATCATAGCTGCGGTTATCGTAGTAACGGTTATTCTTACGGTCATCTTAAACGGTGCCGAAAGACGCATCCCCGTACAGTATGCGAAGAAGGTTCAGGGACGTAAAATGGTTGGCGGACAGTCGTCACACATCCCGTTAAAGGTTAACACCGGCGGCGTTATCCCGATCATCTTTGCATCGAGTATCCTTCAGCTTCCGGGAGTTATTTCTTCTTTCTTCGGAAGCGGAAATGCAACGGGATGGCAGAAATTCCTGTACTTCCTTAATTCAGGAAACTGGTTCAAGAAAGGTGCATGGGTATACTCCTGGGGCGCATTATTCTATGTGGTACTCGTAGTATTCTTCGCATATTTCTATACATCCATCACGTTCAATCCGATGGAAGTAGCCGAGAACATGAAGAAGTCCGGCGGCTTCATTCCGGGAACACGTCCCGGCAAGCCTACCCAGGACTACCTTAACAAGGTGCTTAATTACATCGTGTTCATCGGTGCGGTAGGACTTATTATCGTAGCGATCATTCCGATCATCTTCAACGGACTGTTCGGAGCTAGCGTATCGTTTGGCGGAACGAGTCTTATCATCATCGTAGGCGTAATACTTGAGACGATGAAACAGATCGAGTCACAAATGCTCGTAAGAAACTATAAAGGTTTCCTTAACGACTAATGTAATGATTTTCGCGCTTAGGACAAGGCTTGAATAAAGCCTTGTCTTACGCACGTATTAAAGAAGGTAGAAAAAATGAAGATCATAATGCTCGGCGCACCCGGCGCCGGAAAAGGCACACAGGCCAAGCTTATTGCCGAAAAATACGGAATTCCCCACATCTCTACCGGAGATATTTTCCGTGCGAACATCAAAGAGGGAACAGATCTCGGCAAGGAAGCAAAAGAGTACATGGACAAGGGTCAGCTCGTTCCCGATGAGCTTACTGTAAGGATTTTGCTTGATCGTGTATCAAAAGAAGACTGCAAGGAAGGTTATGTTCTTGACGGTTTCCCGCGCACGATCCCTCAGGCACAGGTGCTTGACAACGAAGTAGCCAAGCTCGGTGACAAGATCGATTTTGCTATCGATGTTGATGTGCCTGATGAGAACATTATTCGCAGAATGGGCGGAAGACGTGCATGCTTAAAGTGTGGAGCAACATACCATGTTGAGCACATTCCTCCGAAGAAGGAAGGAATATGCGACGCATGCGGAAGCGAACTCGTTCTTCGTGATGACGATAAGCCCGAGACGGTTAAGAAGCGTCTTGAGGTATATCATAAACAGACACAGCCTCTTATCGATCATTACAGCAGACAGAATATCCTCAGGACTGTTGACGGTACAAAAGAGATGAACGATGTTTTTGCAGACATCGTAAAGCTTTTGGAGGCATAAGATGGCTGTCACTATCAAATCCGAACGTGAGATAGAGCTTATGAGAGAGTCATGCAGACTGCTTGAAGAAGTGCATGACGAACTCGGACGGTTTATAAGACCCGGAATATCAACATGGGATATTAACAAGTATGGTGACGAACTTATAAGAGAAAGAGGCGGCATACCGAACTTTCTTGATTATAACGGATATCCGGCAAGTATATGCGTATCGGTCAACGAGGAAGTCGTACACGGCATTCCGAGAAAAGACCGAATACTCATGAGCGGAGATATCGTAAGCCTTGATGCGGGATTGATATACAAAGGTTATCACTCCGATGCGGCAAGAACATACCCGGTCGGGGAGATATCACCCGAGGTGCAGCAGCTCATTGATGTAACAAAGCAGTCGTTCTTTGAAGGCATCAAGATGGCAAGGGCAGGAAATCATCTGCATGACATTTCGAACGCAATAGACGATTATATTAAGCCATACGGATACGGTATCGTACGTGACCTTGTCGGCCACGGAATAGGAACCTCGCTTCACGAGGATCCGCAAATACCGAACTTCCGTCAGCGCCGCAGGGGGCTGAAGCTTATGCCCGGCATGACACTTGCGATCGAACCGATGATCAATCTCGGAAGATACGATGTCGAGTGGCTTGACGATGACTGGACGGTTGTGGCTGAAGACGGACTTCCTTCGGCACATTACGAGAACACGATCCTCATAACCGACGGGGATCCCGAGATACTAACTCTTTCACACGCATAAGGATTAACGGAGGATTATATGTCAAAAGCAGATGTAATCGAGCTTGAAGGAACGGTAGTTGAGAAGCTTCCCAACGCGATGTTTCGTGTAAAACTCGAAAACGATCATGAGGTTATCGCTCATATCAGCGGCAAGCTTCGTATGAACTTCATACGTATCTTACCCGGCGATAAAGTCACGCTTGAGATGTCGCCTTATGACCTTTCCAAGGGAAGGATCATTTGGAGAGACAAATAGGCAGTATACAACATATAGTAGTTGAGATTTTTGTTGAATTTTAGCGCCTTTGGTGTTAAAATATATAGCGGTCTGTTTTCGGACAGACAGGTTTAGCAGATGGAAGGAGGACGTAAACAATGAAAGTAAGATCTTCTGTAAAACCGATCTGCGACAAGTGCAAAGTCATTAAGAGAAAGGGTAAGATCAGAATTATCTGTGAGAACCCTAAGCACAAGCAGAGACAGGGCTAAAGCCCAACGCAAAATGCGGCTGATGTGATCATCTCTCCGTCAACTGACATGAAAATGTCTTGAGAAGATCACAGGATTATAGATAGTTTTCAGGAATAACCCACCGAAGAGCTATCTACGATTGGAATTGGCTGGAAGGAGGGGCCCACGAAGTGGGAAGATCCCTTACTGCACGGCGAGCGCCCTTTGCCGAAGGCAAATCTAATGCGCGAGCCTCCGCCAAGCAAACCCGGCTAAACCGGGCGAAACCGCGAAGCGGTTTCCATTCAATTTGTAACTGTTAATTTATTTCAAGAAAAGAGGTAAGAAGTATGGCTCGTATTTCCGGTGTGGATTTACCAAGAGACAAGCGTGTAGAGATCGGACTTACTTATGTGTACGGTATAGGAAGACCTACAGCTACAAAGATTCTGGAGAAGGCAAAAGTCAATCCTGATACCCGTTGCCGTGACCTTACGGATGACGAAGTTAAAAAGATCAGTGATATCATCGATGCCGACTACATGGTAGAAGGTGATCTCAAGAGAGAAGTTGCTCTTAACATCAAGAGACTTCAGGAGATCGGTTGCTACAGAGGTATCCGTCACAGAAAGGGACTTCCCGTAAGAGGACAGAATACCAAGAACAACGCAAGGACACGTAAGGGACCGAAGCGTACAGTAGCAGGTAAGAAGAAGTAATAGGAAATGATTTTCCCGTCAGGGAATGAGAATTTGGAAAGTAGGTTAGTTTAAATGGCAAAAACAACAAAGAAAGTAGTAAAAAAGCGTGTCAAGAAAAACGTTGAACGCGGACAGGCTCATATTCAGGCATCTTTCAACAACACGATCGTTACACTTACGGATCCCGAAGGTAACGCACTCAGTTGGGCAAGTGCCGGCGGCCTTGGATTCAGAGGTTCAAGAAAATCTACTCCTTACGCAGCACAGGTAGCGGCAGAAACAGCAACAAAGGCTGCCATTGTACACGGCCTTAAGTATGTTGACGTATTTGTAAAGGGTCCCGGTTCGGGACGTGAGGCTGCGATCCGTGCGCTTCAGGCAGCGGGTCTTGAAGTAGTATCCATCAAGGACGTAACACCGGTTCCTCATAACGGATGTCGCCCGCCTAAGCGCAGGAGAGTCTGATGAAGTAAGATTCATCATAAGAATGCGCAGATTATTATTCAGGAGGATTATTAAATGGCAGTCAATAGAGTACCTGTATTGAAAAGATGCAGATCCCTCGGTCTTGAGCCGATGGTTTTGGGATATGATAAGAAGTCAAGAAGGACTTTGACAAGATCCAACAGAAAGATGAGCGAGTACGGACTCCAGCTCCGTGAGAAGCAGAAGGCTAAGTTCATCTACGGCGTTCTGGAGAAGCCTTTCCGTAACTATTATGAGAAGGCCGACAGAATGAAGGGCATGACCGGTGAAAACCTTATGATCATGCTTGAGAGAAGACTTGATAACGTTATCTTCAGACTTACATTTGCAAGAACGAGAAGAGAAGCTCGTCAGATCGTAGGTCACAAGCAGGTAACGGTAAACGGCAAAGTCGTTAACATCCCTTCATACCTTGTAAAGGCAGGCGATGTTATCGAGATCAGAGAGAGCAAGAAAGACTCTGTTAGATACAAAGAGATCATCGAAGTTGCAGGGGGAAGAATCGTTCCCGCATGGCTTGATGCTGATCAGGAGAATTTGAAAGGAACCGTTAAGGCACTTCCGACACGAGAAGAGATTGATGTTCCCGTAGACGAGATGCTTATAGTCGAGTTGTATTCAAAGTAAACCCGTAGTCAGTATTTGATATCAGTATCAATAAGAGAGGAGATACTTTTATGTTCGATTTTGAAAAGCCGAGAATTGAAATAGCTGAAATATCCGAAGATAAGAGATATGGAAGATTTGTTGTTGAACCCCTTGAGAGAGGCTACGGTACGACACTTGGCAATTCTCTCCGCAGAATAATGCTGTCATCGCTTCCCGGTGCGGCAGTAAGCCAGATTAAGATCGACGGTGTTCTTCATGAGTTCTCATCCATCCCCGGCGTAAAAGAGGATGTTACCGAGATTATCATGAACATCAAGAGTCTCGCTATTCGTAACAATTCTTCATCTAACGAGCCCAAGACGGCTATTCTTGAGTTTGAAGGAGAAGGAGTTGTAACAGCTGCGGATATACGTGTTGATCAGGATATCGAGATCATCAATCCCGAGACAAAGATCGCAACGTTAAACGGCGGCGCAAACAGCAAGCTTTACATTGAACTTACGATCACAAAGGGCCGCGGATATGTCGGCGCTGACAAGAACAAGAACGATGAGCTCCCTATAGGTGTTATTGCTGTTGACAGTATCTACACACCTATCGAGCGTGTTAATATGACGGTTCAGAACACACGTGTAGGTCAGGTTACAGACTATGACAAGCTTACACTTGATGTGTACACAAACGGAACACTCGGTCCCGACGAGGCTGTAAGCCTTGCGGCAAAGGTTCTTTCCGAGCATCTTGCTCAGTTCATCAACCTTTCCGAGAGCGCACGTGAGGTATCGGTAATGATCGATAAAGAGCCCGAAGGCAAAGAAAAGGCTCTTGATATGAACATCGATGAACTCGAGTTATCTGTCCGTTCTTACAACTGCCTGAAGCGTGCAGGTATCAATACGGTGGCTGAGCTTATCAACAAGACACCGGATGAAATGATGAAAGTACGTAATCTTGGACGTAAGTCTCTTGAGGAAGTACTTGCAAAACTGAAAGAATTAGGTCTTCAGCTGAACGAAGGAGAGGATTAAGATGGCAAAATACAGAAAGCTGGGAAAGACATCCAGCCAGAGAAAAGCATTATTAAGAAATCAGATCACGCAGCTGATCTATCACGGTAAGATAACAACAACGGAAGCTCGTGCCAAGGAAGTACGCAAGCAGGCCGAGAGCATTATCGCACTTGCTGTTAAGGAGCGCGACAACTACGAGACAGTAGAAGTTGATGCCAAGATTCCCGTAAAGGATAAGGACGGCAAGCGTGTTAAAGAAGTTGTTGACGGCAAGAAGGTTACTCAGTACGAGACTGTCAAGAAGACGATCAAGAAGGATTCTCCTTCAAGACTTCATGCAAGAAGACAGATGCTCAAGGTTCTCTACCCCGTTGTAGAGGTTCCCGAGGCAGCAGCAGGCAGAAAGCGCAATACCAAGTCGGTAGACCTTGTTGCAAAGCTCTTTGATGATATCGCACCCAAGTACGCAAACCGTAACGGCGGTTATACAAGAATCGTCAAGGTTGGCCCTCGTAAGGGTGATGCTGCAATGGAAGTTGTTATCGAGCTTGTTTGATAACGGCAGAGATTCATAGTAAATCATAGGGGAGTCGCATAGGCGGCTCCCTTTTTTCAAACACAGGCGATATGTCTTTAATCAAAACCGAGAAACTGACATTTGAATACGTCCGCCGTGATAAGAACGGCGAAGTTGACGGATTTTCGCGTGCCGTCGATGAGGTCGACCTTGATATCAAACAGGGCGATCTTGTTGTCATTCTCGGCCCAAACGGATCCGGGAAATCTACATTTGCCAAGCATCTGAACAGCCTTTTGCATCCGACGGAAGGTACAGTATATGTTGACGGCATGGATACGACAGATTCCGATAAGCTTTGGGATATAAGGAAGACCGTTGGAATGGTGTTCCAGAATCCGGAAAATCAGATGATCGGCACTATCGTTGAGGAAGATGTCGCTTTTGCGCCGGAAAACATGGGAATCCCCTCAAAGGATATTCGCGAACGTGTCAAGGAAAGCCTTGATACGGTTGAGATGTATAAATATAGAAAATCATCCCCTTCAAAGCTCTCAGGCGGCCAGAAACAGCGTGTGGCCATAGCGGGCGTACTTGCAATGCATCCGAAATGCATTGTGCTCGATGAGCCGACGGCAATGCTCGATCCGGTCGGACGTGCCGAGGTAATACGTGCTATAAGAGCGCTTAATGACGTTGAAAATATTACGATCATACTGATCACCCACAATATGGAAGAAGCCGTTTATGCGGATAAGATATATGTAATGGATCAGGGACGTGTGGTCATGCAGGGAACTCCGAGGGAGGTATTCTCCCGTGTGGAAGAGCTCGAAGCATGCCGCCTGACGATTCCCGTGATTACAAAGATTGCACACGAACTTCGTAACAGAGGACTTGACATACCGTCCGGAATACTTACGAGAAAGGAGCTTTGCGAGGCCATATGTCGATCATAGCCAATCATGTCGATTACGTATATAATCCCGGCACGGTCTTCGAAAAGAAAGCTCTTGATGATGTTTCGTTTAAGATCGAGGACGGGGAATACATTGGACTTGCAGGACATACGGGATCAGGCAAATCCACGCTTGTCATGCACCTAAACGCGCTTATGAAGCCGACCTCGGGAGAGATATATTATAACGGCGTTGATATCGCGTCTGAGGGATATGACCTCAAGATGCTTCGAGGTAATGTCGGTCTTGTGTTCCAGTATCCGGAACATCAGCTGTTTGAGGAAGATGTATTTACCGATGTATGCTTTGGGCCCAAAAACCTCGGTCTTGACCGGAAGGAAGTGGAGCTTCGCGCATACGATGCCTTAAAGGCCGTAGGCGTTAAGGATAAGCATTTTTACGTTTCACCGTTTGATTTGTCGGGCGGTGAAAAGAGACGTGTTGCGATTGCCGGAGTACTTGCGATGAAACCTGAGGTGCTTGTCCTTGACGAGCCGTGTGCCGGTCTTGACCCTAAAGGCAGGGAAGAGATACTCTCAATCGTTGATAACCTTCATGAAACACTCGGAATCACGGTCATAATCGTATCGCATTCCATGGATGACCTGGCTGAACATGCACAGCGTATACTAGTTATGAATGACGGAAAGCTGATCATGGATGGGGTACCGCACGAGGTGTTCAGACACAGACAGGAGCTTGAAGAGATAGGTCTTGCCGTACCCCAGGCTACGGCTGTACTGTCTGATCTTAGGAAGATGGGATTAAATGTACGTGATGACATTATAACGCCAGAAGAAGCCGTAAATGAGATTTTAAAGGCATTTGGAAGATGATAAGAGATATAACACTTGGACAATATTATCCGGCACAATCGGTGCTGCACAGCCTCGATCCGAGGGTCAAGCTGTGCGGAACGCTTATCTATGTCATTTCGCTGTTTCTGTTCCAGAGCTTTACAGGATACATCGTTGCAAGTGTATTTCTCGTATCCATGATTGTTCTGTCGCACGTGCCCGTGTCATTTATGCTCCGTGGTCTTAAGGCGATAATCATACTTCTCGTGTTCACTGCGGTTCTTAATGCATTTCTGACTCCCGGACGGGAGCTTGTATCTTTCTGGAAGATAACCGTTACCATTGAAGGCGTGAGACTTGCAACATTTATGGTAATAAGGCTTATATTCCTAATAGTCGGATCTTCGATAATGACACTTACCACGACACCGTCGAATCTCACTGACGGCCTTGAAAAGGGGCTCGGATGGATGAAGGTGCTCAAAGTACCCGTTCATGAGATCGCGATGATGATGTCGATAGCACTCACATTCATTCCCATACTTCTTGAAGAAACAGATAAAATTATCAAGGCGCAGCAGGCGCGTGGAGCCGATTTTGAGAGTGGCAATATCTTCAGACGTATCAAAGCACTTGTTCCGATACTGGTGCCTCTGTTTGTGTCGGCATTTCGCCGGGCGAACGATCTGGCACTCGCAATGGAATCAAGATGTTACCGTGGAGGCGAAGGCCGAACAAAGCTTCATCCGTTAAAATACGCCGGAAGGGATTATATCGCCTATGTTCTGCTGCTGATATACCTTATTCTTGTCGTAGTCGTAGAGTTAAAAGTGTCAAAAGGGATGATCTGAAGGATAATATGAGACGTATCATGCTCACAGTTGCATACGACGGGACTGCGTACAGCGGGTGGCAGCTACAGCCGGATGCCCCGACGATAGAAGGTGTTCTTGACAGAGAGCTTTCAAGGCTTCTTAATGAGGATATCAGGGTTATCGGAGCGTCGAGAACCGATGCCGGCGTTCATGCGCAGGGCGCGATAGCTGTATTTGATACGTGTTCGAAAATCCCGGGAGAGAAGTTTTCGTTTGCGCTCAATCAGAGTCTGCCTGAAGATATCGTTATAAGAAAATCGGAAGAGGTTGCATCTGATTTTCACCCGAGAAGGGTCAATTGCAGGAAGACATACAGATACAGCATCTGGCATGACAGATTTCCGATGCCGACCGAAAGCAGATACACCCATTGGGTGCATTATCCGCTCGATATCGGGGCGATGCGTGATGCGGCGGCACATTTTACCGGAGAGCATGATTTTGCGGGTTTTTGCAGCGCATCGGCGGATGTTGATACAACTGTCAGGACGATATATGAGATGCGGGTAGAAAATCCCGACGGTGCATTTACTGACGGAGAGCGGGAATATCACGGCAGGATTGATATTTTCGTTACGGGCAGCGGATTTTTGTACAATATGGTCAGGATCATTGCAGGGACACTCATAGACGTGGGATGCGGCAGGATCAATCCTTGCGATATTCCGGATATAATAGCATCGTGCGACCGTAGCCGTGCCGGCAATACAGCTCCGGCTTGCGGTCTTACGCTTATGGGATACCGGTTTGACAATCCGGTGATCGGACAATGAGTGATAATACACAGCCTGACAACAGGATATCGGAGCTTGCCGGAAAGGTTCTGTCACTTGCACGGGACAGTATTGTCGTGCATTTCCGCTTTTTTGACAGGGCGCTGGCAGCGATAGAGCTTATAGAAGATGAGGGGCTGTCCGGCTACGTAAGTGACGCCGGAAGACTCATGTATAATCCTGCGGTTCTTCTTAAGGACTACAGAGATGATACGAATTTTGCGACCAGGCTTCTGCTGCATGTGATTTTTCATAACATTTTCATGCACTATTCGAGAAAGGATATCGCCAACAGGGAGTATTGGGATATAGCCTGTGATATCGCCGCGGAAAATGCGGTACTGGCGGCAGCGGGCGAGTACTCAAGGATATCCGACACGGACGTGCAGATAATACTCTCAAAACTCAATAAATGGGTGCCTCGTCTTACCGCGGAATCGCTGTACCGGGAGTTCATGGTCGGAGGAATATCATCCGACTCCGCAAAAGAATACGCAAGACTGTTCTCTATAGATATTCACTATAAAGAGCAGGATAGCAGAAAATCGCTCGATGAGATCACGATATCCGCCGAACAGTGGGAGAAGATCGCAAGACGAGTTGCGGCAGAGCTAAAATCATTCTCGAAAGACATTAAAGGGTCAGATACGATTCTTCTCAATCTAAGGGAAGGTACGCGCAAGACTTACGATTATGACGATATCGTGCGAAGATTCGCGGTCATGAGCGAGGAGATCAGGGTCAGTCCCGATGAATTCGACTATATATATTATACGTACGGGCTTACCAAGTACAAAAACATGCCGCTCATAGAACCTCTCGAATACACTGATGAGAAGAAAATCAAAGAATTCGTCATTGCGGTTGATACATCCGCATCCGTAAGAGGTAAAACGGTTGAAACCTTTTTGAAGAGAACTTATGATCTTCTTGCAGGATCATCGTCGTTTTCTGAATCCATGAACGTTCACGTGATCCAGTGTGACAGCGAGGTTACGAGTGATACGGTGATAAATGACCGTAACTCCCTATCCGAAATAGCGCAGAATCTGCAGGTCAAGGGATTCGGAGCAACTGATTTTCGCCCCGTGTTCGAGTATGTCGGGGATATGATAGCAAAGAAAGAGTTCAGGAATCTTAAGGGACTCATATATTTTACGGACGGCTACGGCATATATCCCGAGAATCCGCCGTCATACGACTGCATGTTCGTATTTGAGAACGAAGATGATTTCAGGCCGCCGGTTCCCGGCTGGGCAGTAAAAGTGTGTTTGGAATAAAAGGTGAAACATGAACATCAAAGAAGCAAAAGACTATATCAAAGATACTGTCAGTGCATACCTTAAAAAGGATGAGTTCGGTGATTACAGGATCTCCGTTGAAAAGCAGAGGCCGATATTCCTGCTCGGTGCGCCGGGTATAGGAAAGACAGCCATCATGAGTCAGATCGCGGAAGAACTCGGAATTGCACTTGTGAGTTACTCGATGACTCATCACACGAGACAGTCCGCGCTCGGACTCCCGTTTATAAGGGAAAAGAAGTACGGCGACGATACCGTCAGTGTTTCCGAGTATACAATGAGCGAGATCATTGCGAGCATATACGATACTATGGAGGAATCCGGAGTAAATGAAGGGATATTGTTCCTCGATGAGATCAACTGTGTTTCCGAAACATTGTATCCTTCGATGCTTCAGTTTCTTCAGTACAAGGTGTTTGGCAAGCATGCCGTTCCCGGCGGATGGGTCATCGTAACAGCCGGTAATCCGCCTGAATACAACAAAGCCGTAAGGGAGTTTGACGTTGTTACTCTGGACAGGCTTAAGGTTATAAAAGTAGAGGCCGACTATCCCGCATGGAAGGCTTACGCGTCGCAAAGAGCTGTACACGGAGCCGTGACCGGTTTTGTGGAGAGTAACAGGGAGAGTTTCTATAAGGTTGAGACGACGGCATACGGTAAGAATTACGTTACCGCGAGAGGCTGGGAAGATCTGTCTGATATGATTAAGCTGTATGAGGAAGACGGCAAGTCAGTAACCGATACGCTTGTTGGTCAATACATCACAGATGAGAAGGTAGTAAAAGATTTCTCGGCTTATTATGATCTGTATAATAAATACAAGAAGCAGTACGATGTTGAAACCGTGTTCGGAGCGTCCCTTTCGGAAGAGACTGTCAAAGCTGCGTCATCGGCACCGGTTGACGAAAGGCTGGCACTTACGGGTCTGCTGTTTGATACTCTGAAAACGGAGATCAGGGACATACTCGGAGTGCACAGGATGCTCGTTCAGATACGACCCGGAGTAAGCTCGGTCGCGGCAGCGGATGAAGCGGAGGCAGCCGGAAAGCTTGATGCGCTCATAGAAGCGTCAAAATCACTCATAGCCAAAAAATCAAGAGCCGGATCTCTTTCGGGCTCCGAGAAGACACATAACAAGAGAATCGCCCGATTCTACACTGATGCGAAGAAAAGGATCGCAGACGGTGAAACGATAAAGGATGTCTATAACGAAAAGATCACCGCACTTCGGGCGGATGTTGAAAGAGAGCTGAAAAGGATGGACAACCTGTTTGATGGAATGGACAGGATGTTCGGTGCCGAAAGTAACGAAATGCTTGTTCTTGTCACAGAACTTACGCTTAACGCCGATGCGGCCGAGTTCTTATCTGATTTTCGATCTGATTCGTATGAGAGATACAACAGCGTCCTTAAGGTCGGAGACCGTGCTGAGAATCTTAAAAAAGAAATAGACCGGCTTGAAGAATTGCGATGATGATAAACGGATTTGAGATATCGGACGGAGTTCTGGATCTGTCGGACAGTCCGATTTCGGAAATTGAAAATAAGGCTTTTCTTTCGGCGAAGACGCTCAGATCGGTTATTCTGCCGTCTTGCATCGAGCATATAGGTGACTGGGCTTTTGCTAAATGCTCAAATTTAAGGTCGGTAACGTTTAAGGGTGATTTTCGCCCCGGGCTTCTTGGGAAGGAAGTATTTAAGGAGTGTACGGCTCTTGTGGCGGTAACATTTGCCGACACTGACGATACGACGGGAAAGCTGCTTGCACTTTGTGCCAACAGGCTCCCGTATGATCATCTTCTAAGAAGCGACGATGTCGGGCAGAAGAGCTGGTACGATAAATGGGACATAAGCCTTGAAACCGCACTGAAAAGTGATGATGCCGAGGCGCGGATGAGTGCGGCTTTGTGCGGGGAAGAAGACATATCATATGACGGAATCGGATCGGTTGACGGGGAGATGCCGGGCGAAAGCGGCGATTTTATCCGTAAAGAAGAGTATAACCGGTGTATGCTCTGCTATATCCGCCTGTCCAATGACGCTTATTTAAAACAATCGACCAGGAAAATGATAGAGGATTACCTTATCGCAAACCGGTTCGGCAGCAAAGAAGGTTCGGCGTTTTACTCCGTGTTTGAGGCGGGTGAAGAGGTTCTTGAATATCTTCGAATATACCTTGATACGGTAAAGCCTGACAGACAGGCTGTAAAAGACATGACATCCGAGGTTCCGGCCAAGGAAGTATATGCAAGATCGTATCTGATCAAAGAATCCAACGGCGGCAATGATGCGCTTGATCTTCTAATGATCTGACCGCGGCTTTGTTATTTTTGCAAAATGATTGATTATTGTTATTAAGCCATTTACAATTAACTTGTTGTGGCTTATTTTTTATTTCTCAAATAAATGGAGGAGGCATCATGGCAAAACTTTATATTAACGAAAATGAGAAAAAAGGACACATCAATCCGGAGATTTACGGGCATTTTTCTGAACATCTCGGAAGATGTATTTACGAAGGACTGTATGTCGGGGAGGATTCGGATATTCCCAATGTCAACGGAATGAGAAAAGATGTCGTTGATGCCTTGAAGGAGATGCAGATTCCGCTTCTTCGCTGGCCCGGCGGATGTTTTGCCGACGAATACCACTGGAAGGACGGTATCGGACCCAAGGAATCGCGCAAAAAAATGATCAATACACATTGGGGCGGCGTAGTTGAAGATAACAGCTTCGGAACTCATGAGTTCTTTGAGTTGTGCGAGCAGCTCGGCTGCAAGACGTATGTAAACGGCAACGTTGGCAGCGGCACGGTTCAGGAGATGAGCGAATGGGTTGAATACATGACTTTTGACGGAGTCTCTCCGATGGCGGATCTTCGTAAGAAGAACGGCCGCGAGAAGCCGTGGAAGATAGATTATTTTGGTGTAGGCAACGAGAACTGGGGCTGCGGCGGCAACATGACTCCCGAGTATTATGCCAATCTGTACAGACACTATCAGACGTACATCAGGCACTACGATAACAGCGCTCCGATCAAGAAAATATGCGGAGGTCCCGATACGGAAGATACGAACTGGACATCCAAAGTTCTTGAAACGTGCTTTGCAAGCCCGCACAAACCGGAATTCCACGGTTACATGGACGAGCTCAGCCTGCATTATTACACGGTACCCGGTGTATGGGAGCACAAGGGCTCGGCAACTGATTTTACGCGCAGCGAGTGGTATACGACACTTAGGAAAACCCTTCGCATGGATGACCTTTTGAATAAACATTTCGCAATCATGGATCAGTATGATCCGGAGAAGAAGATCGGAATGTCGGTTGATGAGTGGGGATGCTGGTTTGACGTTGAGCCCGGAACAAATCCCGGATTCTTATACCAGCAGAACACGATAAGGGATGCGCTTGTTGCGTGCATCAACCTCAACATATTCAACAAGAAGTGCGACAGAGTACAGCTCGCGTGCATAGCTCAGATGGTCAACGTTCTTCAGTCCGTGATACTTACTGAGGGCGAGAAGATGGTCAAGACACCGACGTACCACATCTTCCATATGTACAGGTATCATCAGGATGCGGATCTTCTGGCAAGCTATATTGAGGGCAATAAGGAAGCCGGCACCGACGAGGATAAGGTACCTCAGCTGTCGGAGTCTGTATCGGTAAGTGCTGACGGTACGATCAACGTTACGATCGGAAACCTGTCGGTTGATGAGGCTGCACCTGTTGAGATCCTCCTTACGGAGAAAATCATCTCATCCGTGAATGCGTCAATCCTTACGGGAGATATGAAAGATTACAATACTTTTGATGAACCTGAAAAGGTTACGGAAAAAGATTTTACGGACTATAAGACTGACGGAAGAGCGCTTTCGTTTATGATACCGAAGAACAGCGTTGTACTTTTCAGGATCAAATAGAATGTCCGAAAAGAAACGTTGTATAAAATGTCTTCTTGCAGAGCTTGATAACAAACAGCTTCTTGCCGATGTGCAAGAAGCTGTAAGAAGGCTCGCAGACGATATGAAAGTTCCCGAAGGGGAATACACAAGACGTCTTGAAATATGTAAAGAATGTGACTATCTGAACGAGGGCACGTGCAATGCCTGTGGCTGCTATGTCGAACTACGCGCTGCGGCAAAAAGCGGAAAATGCCCTTACAATAAGTGGAACGAACAAAAACGTTGATTCATCAGATGGTCTTGATGAACTGCGAGATATAGTGAAGAGCGGCGCCGGCCGCAATCGATTCATACTTGTAGGAACACAGCTTGATGAAATCGGTATTCGTATCGAATGTGTTGATCTTCATTGCCCTTCTTTTGATCTCATCCAGATAAGGCTCCAGATAAGCTCCCACATATCCACCGAGAATAATGTCACAGTCAAGAAGTGCGCGGACATTGTTGATGGCAGATGCCATATAATCGAGATATCGATCCCAGTTATCAAGCATCTTCTCGTCTTTTGTAATCTCAAGCTCCGCAAAATATCCGGCCAGATCATCCTGCGAGAGATTGGTTGCGGCAAGATACGGGTCAACACAGCCGTACTGACCGCAATAACACTTCCTGCCCTGAGGAACCAAAGTGATGTGTCCGACCTCGGCAGCCCTGAAATTGTTACCGGAATAAACCTGTCCGTTTATGATCATGGCACCGCCGACGTTGTTCGACAGTAGTATGTAGAAAGCGTTCTGAATATCTTTATTGATCCACTTCTCCGCAAAGCATGATGCCTTTGCGTCGTTGAACATTGAAATGTCATACGGAATATATTTGCGGAACATATCGTAAGTGTCCTGACGGAATTCCATGATACCGCTGTAGAACACCGTACGGTTATCCGACTTGACGAGAGCCTGTATACCTATTCCGACACCGAGGATCTTCTCGTCATCTATCTCGCTTCGCTTTATAAAATCCTTAAGCAGCTCGGATACTTCTTTGAAATATGATTCGCTGTATTCGAAGACCAGCTGATTACGTCTGAATGAAATGATCTTACCGTTCAGATCGACCGCCACACAACCGACATGATGCATTGTTATATCAAGTCCGAGTGCCACCTTGGCCTCCGCGCAAAGAGAGTACGTTACGGCTCTTCGTCCGCCAGTCTGTCCGCGCGATCCGCTGGCCTCAATGAGTCCGAGACCGGAAAGGTAATCAATATTCTTTGTAACCGTTGGAAGCGTCAGGTTTAAGCTCGAAGCAAGATCCTGTTTTGTCGCATCGGGGTGATTCAGAAAATAAGAATAAATATTGGACGTATTGAATTTTCTAAGATTGAAGTCGAAATTATCCATGTTCACAGTATACACTATTTTTTTGGTTGTTGTACATTACTTTTGAAATCTGCGTTCAACAGTTGCTTTCTCGTATCTTTCTTAAGGTCTCGATGACCTTTTCGGGAGTCATTGAGGGATGAACTTCGTCATTTACCGTCATTACCGGTGCCAGACCGCATGCACCGAGGCATGATACGGTCTCAACCGTAAACATCATGTCGTCGGTAGTATGCTTTGTGTCCGACAATCCGAGCTCCTCTTTTAATGTCTCGAGTATAAGCGTTCCTTTCCTGACGTGGCAGGCTGTTCCGTCACACACCTTGATTACGTATTTTCCTTTTTGTTCAAAAGAGAAGTTCTCATAAAACGTTGCGACCGAGTACGCTTTGGCTTCCGTTATCCCGATGCTCTTTGCAACGTAAGAGAGTATCTCGGGCGGAATATATCTGAAATGTGCCTGTATATCCTGCATTATCGGAATAAGTGATTTCTGGAAGCATCCGTGCGCGGCTATTATTTCATCCGTTATATCATAGAACGATCTGTCAACTGTACTCTTTCCCATTGGAGCATCCATAGCTTTATTCACCACCCGCTATGATGTCCTGCATATCGGCCCATACACCGTCAAGTGCGTCTATAACCTTCTTGTAGAGCTGATATTTCTTCTCATACAGGTCATGCGCCCACTGTCTGGGCTGAACGGCATTGCCTATACGGCACATATGATCTGCCGCGTCCTTAACGTTTTCGTAATCACCTACGGCGGCACCTATTGCTATAGCGCAGCCGAGAGCGCCTGTTTCACCCACATCAACGGTCTCGACAGGGAGGTTCATGACATCCGCAAACATCTGAGTCCAGGCTTTTGATTTTGCCACTCCGCCTGCAAGACGTATAACGGCTTCTTTCTTTTCTCTCGTGTTCATCAGCCGGTCAAGATGCCATCTGTGCGAGTATACTATCCCTTCATATACCGCACGGAGCATGTGGTGTCTGTTGTGCGATGCATCAAGACCGATAAAAGCGGCGCGAGCAAGCGGATTAACGTTACTTGCGGTAAGGAACGGGAGGAAAACAGGGACAAAATCACCCGGCTCGAATTCCTCGCACCAGCTGTTCATTACTTCGTATATACTCTGCCCGTTCTTCTCGGCTTCCTGCCTTACTTCCGGCAGAATCTGGTTAATGAACCATTCGTTGTTCCCGGCGGAAGTCGGACTGGATTCTTCGATAAGATAGTAGCCGGGAAGACAAAATATCGAGTTCATCTGTACACTTCCGTCGAGAACAGCGGTCTTACGCGGATATTCGTTGATGCTCCATGTGCCGGCAATCATACAAATGTTCTCCGCATCGGTAACATTTACTGCAAGTGTGCAGGCATTGATATCAAACATTCCGCCGATAACCGGTGTGCCCTCTTTAAGACCGGTAGCTTCGGCAGCTTCTTTTGTGATATGACCCGCTATATCGGTTGAAAGGCATATGGGAGGAAGAGCATCCCATACCTGCTCTATGCCGAAGAGCTTAAGAAGCTCTTTGTCAAACGAAGCCGTATGAAGGTTCATAAGTCCGGTGCCCGAATAATCGGTGATCTCAGCCCGTGCTTCGCCGGTTAAGCGGAAACGAACGTAGTCTTTGCATTCAAACACCCACTCTATTTTGTCGAGCGCTCCGGGCTCGTTATCGCGTATCCATGCCAGAAGACATATGGGCTGGCACGCCATTATATGCTGACAGGACAGCTCGAAAGCCTTATCCTCGGTGCCGTCCTTTTTCCACTCGGAAGAATACTTCCATGCACGATTATCGGAAGAGATGATGCCGCGTCTTACGGGATGTCCGTCCTTGCCCCACAGATACAGCCCTTTTCCGTGCCCGCACAGGCCGATTCCCGCGATGTCTGCGGGATCTATGTGGTTCTTCTCTAATAGTCCCCGGATAACAGTGCAGTTGTCGTCCCACATCTGATCCATATCACGTTCAACAAAGTCGGGCGCAGGTGTTATCGCAGCCGTAGCTATGCTCTCAACCGCAACCTGTTCGCCGTTTTGCGTAAACAGCGCTGCCTTTGTGTTGGTTCCTCCGTTATCAAGTCCAAGATAATATCTCATGATCTGTTTTCTACTCCTTTCCCAAACTGTTCTTCAATGTATTGTTTTGCTTTTGTGATGTAATCTCTCCAGTCCGTTCCGTCGGCATACCACATTTCCATCATGTAGGGGCCTGCGTAGCCGAGATCCTCGAGAATACGGAAACCCGACGCAAAATCGACGCAGCCTTCGCCGAAAGTCACGCATTTGAACTTACCGGGGAAATCGGGGGTAACCGCGAGCGTATCTTTAAGGTGGACACCGACGATCTCGTTGATACCAAGCGTCAATTCGCTTTTGACATCGTTTCCCCAGGCTGTCAGGTTGCCGAGATCGGGATATACGGTAAACCATGACGACGGGATTGCTTCTTTATAACGTTTGTAACGGGTAATGCTGGACATAAGCTCTGTGTCCATGATCTCCATTGAAATCATTACCTGATATTTCTCTGCTAGCTTGGCCGCCGATCTTAAACCTTCCATAAAGTATTGAAGACTTTCTTCGGTAGAGTCCTCATAATAGACGTCATATCCGGCCAGTTGTATAACGCGGATGCCGAATTCGCGGCAGAACAGGATGGCCTTTTCCATAAGTTCATGTGCTTTTTCCCTTACCGCGGGATCCGAACTTCCGTATGGGAATCGTCTGTGGCAGCTTAGGCACATGGACGGGATCTGTACCCCGGTCTTCTGAATTGCCTTGTGCAGTATGTCCTTTGCTCCGTCGCCCCAGTCGAGCCGCTGGATCCTGTAATCTTTCTCATCTATGGATATCTCCACGTAGTCGTATCCGAGTTCCTTTGCTGTACTAAGGCGCTTCTCCCAGTCCATCTCGGGAGGCAGTGCCTTTTCATACAGGCCGAGAAAATGTTTTCCCAACATTGTTGATTTCCTCCTATATATTGGTACAAAATAAAACGCTTTAATAAAACAACTTTATATAATGACCTTAATTTAACACAAAGTGAAGTAAAAAAGCAAATCCCAATCAGCAGGCAAAAAAGACAAAAATGCCGGAACACATTTATGAAAATCTGCTAAAAAGACGGAATCGGGGCGATTTTTTGAAAGTTAAAGTTGACAATCCGGAAATCGAATGCTAAAGTCAATCTAGAAATCGGTTATAGAAAACGACTTTACATAACAAACAAAAATGTGCACATGATTCTAGACTATGATTTCTACACAACTAAATAGAGAAAAATAAGGAGGTAGATAGTAATGGCAGTTAGAGGAAGTATTCCAAAGACCATGAAAGCGTTGGTTGCTTACGGCAAAAACGACTACAGGCTGGAACTTGCTTACCCGACTCCTGAATGCGGACCCGATGACATCATTATTAAAACAGAAGCATGCGGTATCTGTGCCGGCGATTTAAAGTGCAGCCACGGTGCGGCAATGTTCTGGGGCGATGATGTTCAACCTTCCTGGGTCAAGCCGCCGTTCATCCCCGGACATGAGTTCTACGGAACGATCGTTCAGATGGGTGAGAACGTTGAAGGCTACGAGCTCGGCGAGAAAATCACGGCAGACCAGATCGTTCCCTGCGGAAAATGTCGTTTCTGTAAAGACGGACATTACTGGATGTGCCAGCCGCATGATATGTACGGATTCATGTACTACACCAACGGCGGAATGGCGGAATACGTCAGATACGGTAAGACTTCCGTTATCTCGAAGCTACCGAAGGATATGCCTCTGGAGCAGGCAGCACTTGTTGAACCCTATGGATGCTCCAAGCATGCGGTGGACAGAGCGGATATCACCAATGAAGATGTAGTAGTTATATCCGGTGCGGGAACGCTCGGACTTGGAATGATCACATACGCAAGGATGAAGAACCCGAAGAAGCTCATCGTTCTTGACATGCAGGACAATCGTCTTGAAATGGCCAGGAAGTTCGGAGCAGACCTTACATTCAATCCCGGCAAGTGTGATGTGGACAAAGAGATCAAGGCGATCACGGATGATTACGGATGCGACGTATATATTGAGGCAACAGGTAATCCGGCAAGCGTGGTTCAGGGTCTTACAATAATCAGGAAGCTCGGAAGATTCGTAGAGTTCTCCGTATTCGGAAAAGAGACAACGGTTGACTGGTCGATCATAGGAGACCGTAAAGAGCTCGATATCAGAGGAGCACACTTAAGCCCTTACGCATATCCGTTCGTTATCGAAAACATGCTGAACGGAAACCTGAAAACAGAAGGAGTAATCACAACCATTCTTCCGATTGAGGAGTGGGAGAAGGGATTTGATCTTGCTTCCGGACGCGAGGGTGATCTTAAGGTAGTTTTAACATTTGAATAATGAGATAGAAATGTTAATATTAATATAAATTTCCGTTCCCTTACGGGGACGGAACCACCAAAAAGGAGGAAGGTATGAGAAAGGTATTGGCATTTACTTTGGCAGCAGCCATGGTAGCAGGAACACTCGTAGGTTGTGGCGGCGCAGCAGCAGCTCCCGCAGCGGATGCAGCAGCTCCCGCAGCTGAGACAGCAGCTCCCGAAGAAGCAACGGAAGCAGCTCCCGCCGAGACAGCAGATGCAGCTCCGGCCGGAGATTTTGACTGGAAGAAGTTTGATGGTGAAGAGATCACCGTACTGTTCAGTGAACATACATATGCTGATGCAGTAGAAGAGAAGTTGGGTGAATTCACAGAGAAGACAGGCATCAAGGTTAATTATTCATCCATGCCGGAAGGCAACTATTTCGAGAAGCTTAACGTTGAGCTTTCAAGCCACTCAGGTTCTATCGACGTATTCATGACAGGTGCATATCAGTCATGGGAGTACGCTACAGCAGGCAATCTTGAGCCTCTTGAGAACTACATCGGCACAGATCTTACAAGCCCTGACTGGCAGTATGACGACTTCATCCCCGGCGTTATCAACGCTCTTAAGTGGGATCTCGTTCCCGGACATGCAGTAGGTTCAGGTTCACAGTGGGCTCTTCCTATGGGATGGGAAGTTAACATCCTTACATATAATAAGAAGATCCTTGAAGCCAACAATATTCAGCCGCCCAAGACAGCAGAACAGCTTCTTGACGCAGCTAAGGCTCTTAAAGAGTTCGACGGCAGCGGATCTTACGGTCTTGCAGTTCGTGGACTTCCCGACTGGGGCACAATCCATCCCGCTTACATGTCACTCTACTCAACATGGGGTGCTAAGGACTTCGAAATCGAAGACGGCAAGCTTGTAAGTAAAGTTAACTCACCCGAAGCTGTTGCAATGACAGAGTACTGGGTTGACCTTGTTAAAAACGGTGGCGCTCCTCAGTGGGCAACATACGGTTGGGAAATGTGCGGTGCCGACCTCGGCGCAGGCAAAGCAGCTATGATGTGAGATGCAGACAGAGGCGGATATACACAGAATACACCCGGATCATCTAAGGAAGCCGGCAACATGGCATTCGGTATGGTTCCTTATCCCGAGTCAGCAGGCAAGACAGAAGCTGATATGAAGTCTAACCTTTGGGTTTGGTCAATGGCTATGAACGCTGATTCTGCTAAGAAGGACGCTGCTTGGTACTTCATGCAGTACTTCACAAGCCCTGAGTTCATGCTTTGGTCAGGTGTTGAGAAGGCTTGTACAGATACTCCTCGTACATCCGTTCTTAACAGCGAAGCTTACAAAGAGTCTGTAGCAGATGCAGAGGGTTACTACGAGGCATTCTCAACAGTTTCAAAGAATGCAAGCATCTTCTTCACAGCTCAGCCTTACTTCACAGAGACGACTACAGAATGGGCTAAGACTCTTCAGGATCTTGTTACCACGGATAAATACTCTTCAGTTCAGGAAGCTATGGATCAGCTCAAAGTAACAATGGATGAGCTTGTATCGGATCTTCAGGTAGAGTAGACTTACAAAGTAATCAATATAATACTTCGCGGGGGGAGAATTCCTCCCCCCGCATTTTGAGAAAGACAATAGTAATAACAAATGAGGTGTTAGAAATGACAGCAGAGAAAAAGAACATCGTTAAATCAGAATTGAATAAAGTACCGTTTTCGACACGTGTTCGACCTTACCTGATCATTGCACCTTCGCTGATCATTACAATCGGAATCATGGTTCCTTTTGCAATGGCTATATGGTATTCGCTGACGAACTATTCATTTAAACTTCCTACCCATAAGTTTATCGGTATCGATAACTGGGTAAGTATGTTAGGAGATGCATCTTTCTGGGGTGCTGTTAAGATTTCATTACTGTACGGTGTCATTTCCACTGTTCTGGAAATGCTTTTGGGACTTGGGGTTGCTATTTTACTTAATAATCTGAATAATGGGCTTTCCAAAGTACTGCGCGTTCTGCTCGTGTTCCCTCTTATGGTCGCACCTGTTACGGCTACGATCGTATGGCAGTTGATGCTGAACAGTTCGGTAGGTATTGTAGAAAAGCTTTTGAATATATTTGGTGTTTACAACTTTCCGTGGGCAGCTGCTCCGGAAACTGCACTGATGACTGTGATACTGATCGATGTTTGGATCAATACCGCATTCATTATTCTCCTGGTTCTGGCTGGTCTTCAGTCCCTCCCTAAATCTCCTTTTGAGTCGGCGAAAATCGATGGCGGAAGTGCATGGTTTAACTTCACAAATCTGACCTTGCCTATGCTGAAGCCCAGCCTGTATATAGCTTTATTGTTCCGCTTCATGGCGGCACTTCAGGAATACGCGGTTATATTTGCTCTTACAAAGGGAGGTCCCGGAGATTCACTTATGTCTCTTTCCCTTACGGCCTATCAGAAGGGCTTCAAATTCCAGAAGTTTGGCGCAGCGATTCCATATATTCTGGTGTTGTGGCTGATAATCAATATTTGCGCTAAACGAATCGTTAACCAGCAGCGTTCCGCTCAGAAACAGGCTGCCGGTCTGGAAGAGTAAAGGAGGAACGTTATGAAGAACGGTAAACAGAAGGCGCTTAACGCGCTGATGAACATATTACTTATCATATATGCGGTATTTGCACTGTTCCCGCTGATCTGGATGATATTGATCTCATTCAAGTCAGATACGGAAGTGTTCACGACGACATTTGTATTCCATCCGACGCTTTCCAACTATCAGGAAGTACTTCTTCGTTCGGATTATGCAAGATATATCCTCGACAGCGTCGTTGTATCGGGTGGGGCGGTGCTCATCTCAATCATAGTCGGTGTACCTGCGGCATATGCACTTGCAAGATACAACTTCCCGAGGAAAGAAGATCTGGCGTTCCAGATACTTTCTTACAAGTTCGCACCTGAGATACTCGTTGTGCTGCCGCTGTTCATGATCTACCAGAAAATAGGACTGTATGACAGTTATCTGGGATTGATCTGGGTATATCAGCTGATCTCACTCCCGCTGCTTATCTGGGTTGTGCGAGGCTATTTTGAAGATATATCGGTGGAAATAGAATATGCGGCACAGGTTGACGGATACAGCTGGTATCAGATCTTCTTCAAGATGCTTGTTCCGCTGATCAAACCGGGTCTTGTGTCCTCGGCGCTCCTCGCATTCATATTTGCATGGAACTCGTTTACATTCCCGCTGATACTTTCCAGTAACAAGGTATATCCGGTAACCGTTGCGATCATGAAGTACCTGGGAACGGACAGTGCACATTACGGACAGCTCGCTGTTGCTTCGACAGTATCGGCTCTTCCCGCTATGATTTTTGCACTTTGCATTCAGAAGCATCTTGTCCGCGGACTCAGCTTCGGTGCCGTGAAAGGATAGGTAGGACTAATGGCAAGAATACAACTTGAGAATATTAAGAAGGCCTTCGGTAAAGTCCAGGCACTTGATGGGATCACGCTTGATGTTAAGGACAAGGAATTCTATGTCCTGTTCGGACCGGCCGGCGCCGGCAAGACAACAATACTAAACAGCATTGCAGGTATCGTTATGCCGGATGAAGGTGTCGTAAAGTTTGACGATGAGGTCATGAACCTGACGGATCCCGCACATCGTAACGTAGCGATGGTATTTGAGAATTATGCACTGTATCCGCAGATGACAGTATACGATAACATGGCCTCGGCGCTCAGGAGTAAACTGTACAAGACTAACGAAGTTGAGATCAAGAAGAGAGTACAGTGGGCAGCTAAGATTATGAAGATGGAGAATCTCCTTGAGCGCCTGCCCAGCCAGCTTTCAAACGGTCAGAAGCAGAGGGTTGCAATGGGACGTGCACTTGTACGTACACCGAACGTTTTCCTTATGGACGAGCCTCTGGCACACCTTGACGCAAAGCTTCGTAATTCCATGCGTACAGAGCTTAAGGAAATGCAGGCTAACCTCGGATCAACGTGTATATACGTAACTCATGACTTCATGGAAGCTATGGCTCTCGGAGACCGTATCGCTATCATTAATGAAGGTAAAATCGTGCAGGTCGGTACGGGTGATGAGATTTATTATCTGCCTTGTAACGAGTTCACGGCACAGCTCATGGGTGATCCGCAGATCAATATAATAGATGCCGAGATATCAGGCTCGGAAGAAGGATATTCGGTAACATTCAATGTAAAGGGTAATGATGTAACGCTTGCTCTTCCGAAAGATGACGGCGTATATGCCAAGATCAAAGAGCTCGGACTTAAGAGAGTGGATTTTGCTATCAGACCTCAGAATGTTAAGTATTCATTCGAACCGAAGGATGGTTATTTCAAGACTACGGTATACAGTTACGAAAGTATCGGTAACAAATCCGTTATAGTGGCGGAATGCGGAGATTTCCTTCATTACCAGATCCGAATGATAGCACCGAACGGATTGAACGTGGCAATCGACAGTGATGTATATATCCATTTCGAAATGGAGCACATAATCTTTTTCGACAAGGATACGAAAGAGTACATCGTCAGGTACGATGAAGCCAATTACATCGCACTTGCCGCACAGGAGGAGAAATAATGGCTGGATTGATTTTAAGTCATCTTTACAAAAGATATGATAATTCCGGTAAGAAGAAAAAGATTAAAAATGATTTTGCGGTCAAAGACCTGACGATCGTATGCGAACAGGGAGAGTTTGTGGCACTGCTCGGACCTTCCGGATGCGGCAAGACCACAACACTTCGTATGATAGCCGGACTTGAAGATATAACGGACGGTCAGATTTATATCGGTGAGAGACTTGTCAATGATCTTCATCCCAAGGACAGGAACATAGGTCTCGCATTCGAGGATTATGCAATGTACCCGCCCCTTAACGTATACGGAAACGTTGCATTCAACTTAAGAGCTAAGGGAGTGGACAAGGCAGAGATCGACAGGAAAGTACGTGAGATTGCACCGCTCATGCAGATCGACGATCTTCTCGAGAAAATGCCCGTTAAGCTTTCGGGCGGACAGAAGCAGCGTGTTAACATTGCCAGAGCGATAATAAGAGAGCCCGAGCTTCTGCTCATGGATGAGCCTCTGTCGCACCTTGACGGTAAAGCCCGTCAGGCGATGCGTACCGAGATCAAGCGTCTGATCAACAAGATCAAATGTACGACGGTATACGTTACGCACGATCAGCTTGAGGCAATGTCACTTGCAGATAAAATCGCGATCATCAACTTTGGTGTTCTGCAGCAGTACGGAACGCCCACCGAAGTTTACGATGACCCGGCAAATGAGTTTGTTGCTTCGTTCATAGGTGAGCCTCCGATGAATATTCTGGAGACTAAGATCATAAAGAAAGACGGAACATTCTTCTTCACGTTCAAGGATTCGAACCTGCAGATCGCTGTTCCTGAGAGATATTATGATGTAGTAAGTGATGGATTCTGCTGTAAGGTCGGTGTGCGTCCGATGGACGTGCTCGTAGGCGGCGAGGATTCACAGGGAACGCCTGAAGAGATCGCTACATTTGAGAATCTCGGAGACGAGAGAAGAATAGGTATCCATGTCGGAGATGTTCTGATGATGCTTATCACCGAAGATGAGAAGCGTTATAAGAGAGGCGATATCATCAAACTGGAAGTACGCGGAGAGAAGACGCATCTGTTCGATATCAAGACCGGCGAACGTATTCGCGAGAAAACTGACAGGGGGTAATACGGATGAAAATAGTAGTTAGTGCAGCATCAATAGCTCTTCTTCTGCTCCTTGCATGGCAGATATGGGGTTCTATATGGAACATAATCTCTATCGTATGGAGTCTGTTTAAGGACTGACCCATATCGAATTAGAGATATTTGAAGTAATACAGCCTCGGGGGCTTCGGGAATTACCGGCTTATTAAGGTAATCCCCGAAGCCTTCCATTCTCATAAAGAACTTTATTAGTTTTCGATCGTGATTATGTCCGAAATAATATAGTGGAACGTTGGATATGATGACTTTTCGTTCTCTATGTATCCGTTTCGAAGATCATACGTATCGGACGGATCGTCGGGAGCTGATCCCGTATAGTTGCCTTTAAATACAAAATCGCAGGTCCCGTGCTTAAATCGATCTATTGCACGGTCCATGGCAAGCTGCGTTCCCGGAGCTGCGACCTGCAGATTCAGATCGAGCATTTCAACCCATCCCTTTTCAAATCCGGCAGATACATCTGTTCCGTGAATATGTCCGGTTACAACGGATTCGATACGCTTGTCGGCCATAACCGCATCAACGGCTGCGAGTACATATGGTTCCCAGCATATCCTTGAGGTTACAAGAGATGCACCCGGAGCAACTTCCGACATGCTCTGGTTATTTCCGACGTAATACACATCTTTGCTTTCGGACGCTTCTTCACAGGCAATAGCAGGCCCGATTGTATCGGTATGCTGTGATATGATAAGGCATCCTTCGTCTATAAGGCGCTGTGCCGCCTCTTTCTCATGTGCATAACTGCTCCATGTATCGGTATAACAGACGCGCATTACAGCCTGGGAGACTACCGAGCGAACTCCCATGAGAAATGCCGTATAACCCGATATTACTTCCGGAGTCGGGAATGCAGCCACGAAGCCGACAATAGCCTGATCCTCCGTAATGACACCGTCAAGTATCAATTGTCTGATTTTCATTCCTGCCGCGATTCCGCTTACGTACCGTCCCTGATAGGCTTCACCTTTAAATGTATGGTAATTGGCCGGAACGCTCTGTCCGTTCATGTCCATATAAGATGTTTGGCAAAACTGGATATTCGGATATTCCGGTGCGAGATCTTTTACAAGTTCACTGTAGCCGTTGAAAAATATGATGTCACAGCCGTTATCTGCCAGCTCCCTGAGAGGTTCTTCCATTTCGTCATCAAGAACGTTGCTGCATGATAATATCTTAACGCGGTCTCCGTATTTCTTCTCGACAGCGTCTTTCGCAAGGGAAAAATTGTATGTATAAGGGGTGCTTTCGTCGTTGTCATAGACGAAACCGATCGTAAGGTTTTCTCTTCCTCCGGTCAGATTAAGAAGCCGGAAGCAGATGATAAACGCAGCCATTATTCCGAGACACGTAAGTGCAGTTGCGATATATATACGCTTCATTCGTCAGCTCCTTTCTCATCCTTTTCTTCCGATGAAGAGTTGTCGCCGTCGGTTTGCATTTCGGCCTCCTGTATCTTCTTATCCTCCTGTGCGCGACGAACAAGTTCTTCCTGTGAAGCCTGATCTGCCTGACGGATCTCCGCACGCTTCTGGGCATATATTTCTTCCAGATTGATAATACCTTTATCAATAAGACGGAAAAATGCATCCAATGCATCGGGATCAAACTGCGTTCCGCGTCCGCGCTTCATTTCGTTCATGACATAGTCCGTGTCCATGTGATTGCGGTACACACGGTTACTCGTCATGGCGTCGAAAGTATCGGCCACGCTGATTATACGACCATACAGAGGTATCTCTTCGCCTTTAAGACCATCGGGATAACCTTTACCGTCGTATCTTTCGTGATGGAAACGCGTTCCGTCCACAACGTGCTCTACAAGCGTGAAATCTTTAAGTATTTCCGCACCGCTTTCAACGTGTGAACGCATCTTTGCAAACTCTTCATCGGTCAGGCGTCCGACCTTGTTAAGAACACTGTCCGGGATCGCGATCTTGCCGATATCGTGCATCTGGGCAGCTTTTCTTAAGTTGGACAGTTCTTTGGCTCGGTGCGGCCATTTAAAGCAGTTCATTTCCTGTGCTATGAGAACGGAATACTCCGCAACACGTTGTGAGTGCTCGTGAGTACGAACATCCTTGGCATCGACTGCGTTTGCTATGGCCATAACCGTTTCGTTAGCCATGTTGATCTTGATCTGCTGCTTGTTGAGCTGCCTTTGTACTACGAGCCATGTGAACCAGATAATGAACAGAGCAAGCAGGATGAGCATATATGTTCCGAATAGAGGCTGCTCGTATATCTCGCCTTCTTTGACCAACTCAAATTTGCGTTCCTCAAGCACACGTTCTCCTGCACTATCCAGTATTGCCAAATGGAATGTGTATTTCCCGGCGGGCAGATTGACGTAGATTATATTATTAAGATTATTCTGGGGCACGATGGTCCACTGACTGTCATATCCTTCGAGGAAGTATCCGACGTTGGGTTCCTGAATCGTGTAATTTAATATCTCGGGGAACAGTTCAACACGGTTTACACCCTGTCCGACCGTGATCGCCCCCATACGCGCCAGGGGCTGTTGTACGCCGTCCATGCGCACGGATGCAAGCTGCATTCTGTATGAGCGAACGTCACTGTTATATCTTTCAACATCGATAATATATACTCCCGTGTCACACGGAAGGAACAACTCGCCGTTTCCGTTATAGTAGTTCCAGGAATTGGCTGTAAGGGAAGTACCGAGTCCTCTTCTCGCATCCAGAAGCTCCCAGGCTATTTCACCACCCGCAACGAGTTCGTCACGCTCAACTACGTAGATACCGGCACTGGACATAACGAAAAGAGTATCTTCGTCTTTGACCCACATATCATAGTTGTTATAATACGGGAATTTATCAAGCACGCGTATAGTGCCGTCCGTGTTCAGATAGCAGAGGCTGTTGCTTGTAACAATGAATACACCTTCGGATTTCGGATCCTTGACAGTTCTGAGTATAACATCACTGCTAAGACCGTCATCACGCGACAGTATATCGGCCACTTTGCCGTCTTTGAGTACCGCTATGCCGTCACCGTCGGTTCCGGCCAAAATAGTGCCGTCGGATATTTCGGTGACTGTCAGTATCATGGAATTGATCAGTCCGTCTTCGTTCTGGATCGTTTTGTTGATCTTATGATTTTTAATATAGCTGATACCGGTATCGCCGGCAGCCAGAATAGTCCCATCCGAAAGTCCGGTAACAATCCTTGCGCGGTTTCCGAAACTGCCGTTATCGGCGTTATATGACCATGATTCGCCGCCCTTTGCAAATTCCATCAGACCGTTACCGTAAGTACATACCCACAGATGGTCGTTGGAATCTACATACATGCAGCGAATACGCTTGCCTTCAAGAGTCTTTGTCAGTTCGTTGTTGATCTGGCGACGGCATGTCTTATCAACAATATCAAGCCCCTTATCCGTGCCTATGTAATAGCAGTCCTGCCAGTAAACGATCGTATTGACAACCTGACGTTCCATACCGATGGCGCCATATATATCCTTAAATGGAGATTTGGTCAGCCGCAGAAGGCCGAGCCTTGACGAGGTGAACCAGAGATTGCCCTGATAGTCGAACAGCATGTTGTCGATCGAATTGTTAAAATCATTCGTGTTGAGCTGGTGATAACCCCTGCCATCCACATAGGATACACCGCTGTCGGTTGATATGAACAAGGTTCCGTCGTTTAGGTAGTTAAGGTTATTGATACTCGTAACGTTCTCGCAGGTCATCACATCTTTTAGCTTGAATATCTCATCGGAAATGTCATAGCTGTATATGTGATTGGTGGAGGAGCCTACCATAAGAGTTCCGTCCGGAGCAAATGCACAGCAGTTGAACAGCTCCTGCGCATCAGGCAGCTGCAATGAGCATTGTACTTTACCTTTGTTAAGAAGGAACAGCCGTCCGTCGGAAGCGACCGTCGCTACATGCCCGTACTGATCTGCAGAGATACTGTCGGCATAGTTGACTTCCTCAAGAGTATTGACGGCTTTAAGGCCGTTGTTCATAACGATGATCTGCATACTCGCCGTAGTTCCGACATAGTAATACCCGTCTGCAGCGCGGATGATGCATCTGACCGAATCGGAAGGAAGACCGCTTGATTCATCAAGAACGTTAACAACCTTTTCACGGATAACGATAGACAGACCGTTGTCGTTTGTGCCGATCCACAGACGACCTTCTTCATCTACATACAAGCAGTTGACGTTTCTTACTGATTCATAGTTATCGACCCATCTGAATTCCCGTCCGTTATACCTGTACAATCCGGCATATGTTCCGATCCACAATACACCGTCATTTGTCTGTACTATGTCATTGGCTTCACCGCACGGCAATCCGTTGTTATTGCTGTATACGGTCTGTACGTAATCATTGTAATCCGTGGGCTCGGTCTGTGCATTGACAGGATCCGACATCGATATACAAAGCGACATGAAGAGTATGAGGCCTGCACCGAGAACACTGCCGTGTTGCACGTTGTTGTTAGCGTTTCTGTTTTTATATGAATGTCTTATCAGTATGACAACATAAACGGCAGCGATGGTCAGAAGCTTATCGGCAAATTCGATAGCAAGCTGTCCGAGCACGCAACAGATCACAAGGGGCCATTCTTTATCGGTGAGGTAATCAATGACTCCGTCTCCCCATTTGTTTCCGGTATACCCGTTATCAAATATAAAGTTAATAGGTACGGATACGGCAAGAGATATGAATACGGCAAATGAAGCAGTCTTCATAAATCCGTAGAACCGGTCGAACCAGTGCTTGCGTGCTGCAATACCGATAATAACGCCAAGTGCGATGTTTGTTATGGAATAAGCTGCCGAGAGATGATTGACGACACAATATGCGAGATTCCCCGTGAATCCGACCATGGCACCGCATATGGGACCGCCGACATAGGCACACAGCGCGGTTCCGAACGAATCGGCCCACAGAGGCAGTTCCAGCCATACGGATAAGAGCTTTCCGATCACGTTAAGACATATGCATGTTGCGATGAATAAAACGATCTGCCAGGTTTTCTTGTTTTTCATTCCTTGTGTCTCCTCGCATACCACTCTTCATTATATCAAAGGGTTGACGTCATGTAAAATGTGACAGACGCCGGATGGTGTTGAGGACGTTTTTCTTATCTGCACTCCATTGTGGGGCGATGAGGAGTTTCTTTGCGCCGTCCCCGGTCATTCTGTGGATGACCGTCGTATCGGGCAAAATCGCCAGGCACTCATTTATAAGCTCTGCGTACTCATCCAAAGTCATACATTCGAACTTTCCCGCCATGTAGTCATCGGCAAGGTCGGTCCCTTTAAGTACGTGAAGAAGCTGCAGTTTGATGCCCGCTACATTGCTCTTTGCGACATATCTTACGGTTTCAAGCATATCTTCTTTTGATTCTCCGGGTAAGCCGAGTATTACGTGAACTATCGTCTCGATCCCGCGATCCTTAAGGCGCGCCACCGCGTCATCATAGTCCTTAAGCGCATATCCTCTCCGAATGTATTCTGCGGTTTTGTCATGTATGGTCTGAAGTCCGAGTTCGACCCATACCGGTTTGACGCAGTTTATCTCTGACAGCAGGTCAAGAACTTCTTCCGGCAGACAGTCGGGTCTTGTGGCGATCGATATGACCTCGACACCTGGGAAGTGTATTGCTTCCGTATAAAGGCACCTCAGTTTTTCAACCGGAGCATACGTATTTGTAAATGCCTGAAAATATGCGATGTATCCGTAATCATCCTTGGGAAGCTTGGCTTTGATCCGGTTTGTGGCAAACTCAAGCTGCTTTGTGATCGAAAGAGCCGGATCTTCGGCAAAATCACCCGAGCCGCTTCCCGAGCAGAATATACAGCCGCGGTCTCCTTTTGTACCGTCTCTGTTAGGGCACGTCAATCCGGCATTTATCGAGAGTTTATACAGTTTTTTTCCGAACTTTTGGCGCAGGTATGTATTAAGGGTCATGATGCGATTATAGCATGTTTACATCCTCTGTTTTTATCATACAATATGTTGAAAAAATCATTGCAATGACACCTACATATGGGTTATACTCTAGCGTGGGAGTATGATAATAGTATGGGGCAGATATGTGCATCTGTTCCGTATGCCTGTTTGCTAATGGGTGATAGGGTTGAACAGAATTTATAATAAGGAAGCCATTAACAGGATCGCTTCGGAAGATCGTCTTGATAAGATGATCGTTTTGGCGTCTCCGGGCATATGGTTTTCAATCATAGGATCGTTTCTGATCATTGGCGCTCTCCTGATTTGGGGGTTCAACGGCGCAGTTCCGACTACAGTTGATGCAAACGGAATATTTACTCACAAAGAAGGCACAATGGATATATATGCGAAGCAGGACGGCTTCGTGTTAAGTGTTTATGCCCGGGAGGGTGATGAGGTTGCGGAAGGCGACCTTATCGCGAGCCTCGGTACCGAGGATGAGATGTTTGAGCTTCGACAGATGGATACCAGGATCCAGTATGTTGAGAACATGACTCTTGAAAGTGAGATGGATATCGTATCGCCGGACACCGAGGAAATGGCTCAGCTCAAGATTTCCTACAACAACTCCGGACAGGATGCCGTTAACAAAAAGGCAGAGCTTGAGCTTAAACAGGAGAAGCTGGATAACCTTGCCCAGGAAGTTCGGGACAAAGAAGAAACGATGCTCACATTCAAGGAGCAATACTTTGCAACCCTCAACGTCGTTGATGATCAGAACCAGCTCAAATACAACGAGGCCAACAGTGACTACGATACGCATTTTTCCGAATACGAACAGGCCAAGAATACTTATATAAGCTCCAAGGAGCACTACTATCAGATTGAAGAGAACTTTAATGAGAAGTATGCCGATTATGATTCGACCGAGCATACCGATGAAGAGAATGACGCATTCTATGCAGCAATGGCAGATGTAGAGAGTGCGAGATCCGAGGCGGCCGATTACGAAGAATTCATGAAGCGTGAAGAAGCAAAGCTCAACGAGGCCAACGACAAGCTTAACAAAGCAAGGAAGGAATATCTTGAGTACATAAATGCCCAGTCGGGCGTTGCGGCAAGCAACACTGTGGCTTCCACCGAATACACCGAAGCTCTTAATGATTACAATACAGCTAAAAATCAATACAAATCACTTATGGACGAAGTCGACGATCTTCGTCTTCAGGTGATCATGAGCGAGGGAAGCAAAGAGGACGACTCAGAGAAGTACAAACAGCAGTTCCAGAATGCCAAGTCAGCTAAGCTCATAGATCTTCGCGCCCAGAGAGATTCGATACTTAACTCTGCAAGTAAAGGCGAGATTCGAAGCCAGGTTAACGGCAGAATATACGATATGAACCTGTACACGGGACTGGCCGTGGCAAAGGGGAGCGTCATGGCTTCGCTCCTTGCCGGTAATGACAGCGAGTCCGATTTGGTTTGTTACGTGCCCCTTGCCGATGTTCGAAGGATCAAAAAAGGTATGGACATCTATGTGTATCCTTCGACAGTCAAGAAGGAGGAATACGGTCATATAATCGGAACGGTTTCGGATGTGAGCAATCACGTTGAGACCGACGAGGATATGAAGACACAACTTGGAGCCGACAGTGTTGTAGCTGATTTTTCCAAGAAGGGACCGGTGGTCGCAGTTAAGTGTTCACTTAAAGAGGATGGCTCCACGGTCAGCGGATATGAGTGGAGCAGCGAAAAGGGAGCGGATGTGCCTCTCGAGACCAACACGATCATGTATGTAACTTTTATCACCGAAAACAAGAAGCCCATCAATCTGCTGATTCCGTACTTGAGGGAGAAGCTTGATTTTAAGGCCGATTCGGAAGAAGGAGCAAGTTGAGCATGTCTGATTCCGAATCTGCTGCGAAAATCGCGAAAAAATATCATACGCAGCCTAACAAGAAGAAGCGTGCGAAATACGGACGCATCAGGACGCCTTCCGTATTTCAGATGGAGGTTTCGGAGTGCGGAGCCGCATCTCTTTCCATGATAATGCAGCATTACGGAAAATACGTTGCGATGGAAGAATTGCGCGTGGAGACCGGCGTCTCCAGAAACGGCTGTAATGCCAAGAACATAGCTATCGCCGGCGAGCATTACGGGATGAAGTGCAGTGCATACTCCAGAAATCTTGACAGAATGCTGGAGAAGAGCAAGCCGCCGTGCATGCTTCATTGGAACTATTCTCACTTTGTTGTATATGAGGGCAGGAGAGGAAACCGGTATTATATAAATGATCCCCAGATCGGGCACAGAACCCTTCGGCGGGAAGAAATGGAGAACGGATACTCCAACACGGTACTTGAGTTTACACCTACCGATAAATTTGAGCATTCCAAGAATCAGAGAACGCTTTTTGCGTTTATGCGCAAGAGGCTCAAAGGACAGCACGCCACACTTATTGCCATTTTCCTTCTGGGACTGGCGCTTATTCTGCCGGGAATACTCAATTCCATGTTCTTCCAGGTGTTTGCCGATGATATTTTAATCGACAAGAAATATGATTGGACGAAGTGGCTGCTGCTTACCATGGGTCTAACCGCGTTATACGACGCATATTTTACATACTTACAGAGCAATCTACAGCTTATGCTGCGTCTTAAGATGTCGCTTCTGTCCATGAACAAGATGATAGGTCATATGCTGCGTCTTCCGATGAGCTTCTTTGAGCAAAGATATGCCGGAGACCTTGTACAGCGTATAACCAATAATGCAATGGTTTCCAACTTCCTTTCGGGACAGCTTGTAGGAGTATTGGTAAGCCTTGCAACGTCTTTGTTCTATCTGTTGATAATGCTGTTGTACAGTCCGCTTCTGACTGCAGTGGGCGTGGCATTTTCGGCTGTCTCTGTGGGGATAGCAATAATAATCTCCAAAAAGATATACGGAATGGCCATGAAGTTCGGCATGGATAACGGAAAGCTGATGGGTGCGATTTATAACGGCCTTACGGCCAATTCGTCACTGAAGGCTGTAGGTGCCGAACATGATTACACAAGCAAGGTTTTGGGTTATTACACCGAAGTAAACATCAATGACCAGAAGCTTGGTCATACGCAGTCGGTGCTTGACGTCATTCCGCGTACCATAAGCAGTATCAACAATGTTGCAATACTTGTTATCGGAAGTTTGATCGTTATAGACGGTAAAATCACGGCGGGTATGATAATGGCCTTTACCGGATTCCTTGGCTCTTTTTCCGGACCGTTTGAGAATATCGTCACATTCGTGCGAAGCATCCAGCAGATCAAAAATGATGCCACGAGAGTTGACGATATCATGAACTACGATGAGGAAGGGTATTACGCCCAGGTCAAGGACATGGACATGGTCGGAGAAAAGCTTCGCGGTGAGATAGAGCTTTCAAACATAAGCTTTGCTTACGGCAAACTTGACAGGCCGTTTATCAAGAACTTTAACTTTCATGTGGACAGCGGTCATACAGTAGCGATTGTCGGTTCTTCCGGCTGCGGCAAATCAACCGTGGCCAAGATACTCAGCTGTTTGTATAAGCCATGGACGGGAACCATTGAGCTTGATGGTACTAATATAGATAACATCCCCCAGGCTGTAATTAATTCGTCGGTATCGGTTGTAACACAGGATATCTCACTGTTTGACGCGTCTATTTACGATAACATCACTACGTGGAACTCCACCATACATCAGGAAGAAGTGATTAATGCCGCCAAGGATGCCTGCCTTCATGATGAGATAGTTACCAAGCCGGGCGGCTATGACTATATGCTTCGCGAAAACGGCTCCAACATTTCCGGCGGACAGCGTCAGAGGATAGAGATCGCAAAAGCACTTGCCACGAACCCTACCATTCTCATAATGGATGAGGCGACAAGCGCTTTGGATGTAGCTACCGAGAAGAAGATACTTGATAACATAAGAAAGAGAAGATGCACATGTGTCATCGTGGCGCAGCGCCTGTCTACGATAAGAGACTGTGACGAGATCATAGTGATGCAGCGCGGTGTAATAAAAGAACGCGGAGATCACAAGAGTCTTATGGAATATAACGGATTGTACAGGAAACTTGTTTCAGAGGCAGATTAAATGCTGATAGGATTATCGGGATCGGACAAGTACAGAACGGGTAACCCGGCAGAATATCTGCTGGTCAAGCAGGGCAAGGTATATGTTTACGTTGTCGATACTGTCGACGGCGTTATCGGAAGAAGCCTTTTTCTGTGTGAAGCGGGCCCCGGAGTGGAGATACCTACCATGTCGGTCGCGGACTCCGATATTCACGAGAAGTATCAGTTTCTTGTCATTGCGGCCAATGACGCAAGAATAGAAATCAAACCCATCGGAGATGATAACGAGGAGAGAAAAAAGAAATTCCTTGAATTCGCCGGACTTAAAGGCAGCGAGGACAGCAGTTTTCCCATGGTCATCATTGAATGGTATCAAGGGAAGATAGAGGATGAGAAGAAGGCCATAAGATCCAAGATGGCCGAACAGGATAAGGTCAAGAACAATAACAGACGCCTGATGATGGCACTGTTTGGAAAATCCAAGACCTTTACATATGAAGAGAACACGGATTCCGGCCTGTACAACGTTGTAAGTGTTTATTGTCACTACATGAACATAGAAATGTGTACATACCAGTCTCTTGTATCATCGTGCGGAGATGATTTTTCAATATACGATATAGCGCGGATGTCGCACTTTGCCATAAGGCGCGTAAAGCTTCGCGATAAGTGGTATAAGGATACGGAGACCCCTCTTATAGCTTTCAGGCAGGCAAGCCGGACACCGGTGCTGTGTATACCTAAGCGCCGCGGACGCTATGTCATGTATGATTTTGAGAACGGCTCCTCCGTATTGATAGAAGAGGAGGAAGCTTCGTGGCTTGAGGAGGATGCCGTTGTTGCGTACGGACACCTTCCCAATGAAAAGCTCAGTCTTAAGGACGTTACAAAATACGGAATCAGTCACGTTAACAGAGGGGATATGGTGAGCTTTACGGTTATGTATCTGTTTACAACACTGATCGGGCTCCTTCTTCCGTTCCTTAACGAGATGTTTTACGACGACCTTATTCCGCTGTCCGTGCCCGAGCCGATCTATCAGGTTGGAGCGGTCATGCTCTCGGTTATGGTCGGAAATATTTTCTTCTCGCTTGTTCAGAATCTGTCAAGCTTCCGTGGCGTCAAGAGCGTGGAATATTCCATAATGGCGGCATCGTATGACAGGCTGTTTCGGCTTCCGCAAAGCTTCATAGAGTCATTCGGTACAATGGAGCTAATCGGACGAATAAACGCTATACCCGGCGTATTTTCAAGCACGGTTTCTTCGGGAATATCGGCCGTCATGGGCATGATATTGTCGGGATTTTATCTGTGGAAGATGTTTGACAAGAGCAAACCGCTTGCATTCCGCGGCCTTATCATAACCGTAATATCGGGCGTGATAATGTACTTCTTCGGAAGACTTCGTATAGATCCGGAAAAGAATCGCCTGAAGGAAGCAACAGATGCCAACGCGGTACTCTACCAGCTCATTTCCGGCGTTCATAAGATCAAGATATCCGGTATTGAGGACAGGGGACTTTTGGAATTCCAGAAGCCAAACACGAGAGCACTGACTTATGAGAAGAAAAGCACGAAGATCAATCAGGCCGGAAACGCTCTTAATATAGTTCTGCAGATGCTTTACACAGGCATCATTTATTATACGGTTGTAAAAAAGAGGTCCGATCTGTCCCTCGGAGAATATTCCGCTTTCAATGTAGCATACGGAATGTTTACGTCGGCGGCACATCAGCTTATAGGGTTTTTCCTGACTCAGGCAAACCTCATTCCTGCCATGCAGAGAATTCAGCCGATATTTGAACAGGAGGCGGAAAATCGCGGCACATCCACGCATGTGGGAGAGCTGTCGGGAAATATCGAGGTGGATCATCTTGATTTTGCCTACGAGGGAGAGACTGAAATGGTTCTCAAGGATATCAGCCTCAAAGTCACTCCGGGTGAGTATATCGGCATAGTAGGTCCGTCGGGCTGCGGCAAATCAACTCTGCTAAAGTGCCTTCTCGGATTCGAGAAAGCTACAAAGGGTAAGATATACTTTGACGACAAGGATATAGATACTCTCGACAAGTGTGATCTTCGCCGGCACATGGGAGTTGTGCTTCAGGAAGGCCAGCTGGTAATGGGAAACATACTTACCAACATAACGCTGTCGGCTCCCGACACACCTGTTGAAAAAGTTGAGGAAATACTTGAACAGGTCGGGCTTAAGAATGATGTTGATCAGATGCCCATGGGAATATTTACAAACGTTTCAGAGGGAGGCGGAACCGTCTCCGGCGGTCAGAAGCAGAGAATCCTCATCGCACGGGCTCTTGCCAATGACCCGAAGATCATTATGTTTGATGAGGCCACAAGTGCTCTTGATAACGTGACGCAGGCGATAGTGTGCGATACGCTGGCCAAACATAACATGACGAGGATCATGATCGCCCACAGGCTGTCCACGGTAAAGAACTGTGACAGGATAGTCGTGATGGACAAAGGAAGTATAGTTGAAACAGGCAACTTTGACGAGCTTATGGAAAAGAAAGGTCTGTTCTACGAGCTGGCAAAACGCCAGATGGTGAGCTGATATGAATCAAAGAGAGAAAGAGCTGGCGGGGATGACCCGGCAGCAGATGGGCGAAGAGGAATACAACAGGATCAAGCTGCTTACGGGCAGGATCAAGCGCATAGCCGATCTTATGACATGCATTCCCGGAGCCATTGAGGAGTTTGAAGAAGATACCGCAGCATTCCTGCAAAATCACAACCTCGGGGATCTTGACCCGGAGGAGATGAGACTCATCTTTTTATCGGAGAAAAACGACGAGAAAAAGAAGATGTTTACATCGGAAAATATGCTTGATCAGATGAGCGAATCCATGTTCAGATATGCCCAGTTCGTGCAGAACAAGTTGGCGTTTCGTGATTTTTTGAGGGACAAGGGATGCGTTCCGTCAAACAAAAAAGCAAAGACATGGAGAGAGCGCAACAACAAGCGCTGTGACTCTGCTCTCGGAGGGGTCAATATTTCTTTCATTCATGCCATTCTTACGATAGAACTTGCGGACGGATGTTCTGTCGGATGTGATTTTTGCGGACTGGGCGCCGGAAAGCTTAAGAGCATTTACCGCTATACAGATGAGAATGCGAAGCTGTTTAAAGGAGTACTTAAGGTGCTTCATGAAGAGCTTGGGGATGCGGCGGCGTTCGGGATGATGTATTTTGCCACGGAGCCGCTGGATAATCCTGATTACGAGTTGTTTGAGAAAGATTATTACGAAGAGTTCCATATGATTCCGCAGATAACGACTGCAGTGTTTGACAGGGATGTGGAAAGATCAAGAAGGTTTATACATGAGCTTGACGATAAGCCAGGGTTCATCCACCGTTTCAGCTTAAGGAGTCTTGAAATGGCTCAAAGGGCATTAAAGGAGTTTACTCCGGAGGAGATGATAAATGCCGAGCTTATTACCCAGTATGAGGAGAGTCCGTATTTCCTGCCGTATACGGTTGTCGGAAATGAGATAGAGAACAAGGATAAGAGAAAGCGTACAAGAGATAATGCCAAGCTTATTGATGAAGCGCTGGCTCATACTCTTGATGCGCCGATACTAGAGAACGAGATCAAGCGCCTTAAAGGGTTGAAGCATGTGGATCCCGGCACGATATGCTGCGTGGACGGATTCCGTGTCAATATGTGTAACAGGACGATCAATATCCTGACACCCTGCCATCAGACGGAGAAGTTTCCGAACGGCATTTCCGAAACACCTGTTGTGACGTTTACGGATGCGGATGATTTTCGCGCAAAGCTGCTTTGGCTCATAGATGAATATATGGTGGAATTCGTACCGGATGACGAGCCGCTGCGGCTCTACGACTACCTTGAGCTTGAGAATACGGAACATGGAAGGGCGCTTGTAAGCAAAACGAGCGGATACGTTCTTCCGGTGGAGATCATCGGGCAGCGTGCAGGCGACGAAAATACGCCTGATCTGGGCGTAAAAGTTGTAGAAAAACTGCTGGAGGGTGTGTATAATAAAAACGAACTGGTAGCACTTGTTATGAGCGAGACCGGTGCCATGCCGGCAAACATTTACTGGCTCATCAACCAGTTCTGGAAACAGGGGCTTATCGTGGACTCGAAATTCTTCTGAAGAAGCTGACGGCCCGCAATTTACTATGGAACAGTTCAGATTTGCAAATAAAGAAGACGAACAGAAGATAGGGTGGATCAAGCGTTTCATGGAATATATGTCCATGATACCGGGATTTAATGAAGAGTTTCAAAGCGATCCCGAAGGAGTGCTCGCAAAGTACGGACTTAAGGTAACCGTTGAAGAGGTATCATTTCTTCCGCCTGATCCGGCAAGTCCAAATGATATGAATCCGGCTTACCCGGAAAGCGATGCCGCAAAGTACGCTCAGTTCATGAAGAACAAGATCGTATACAGGGACCGGATCAAGGAAAACAACACCCCGGAATGCGATGCAATGCGCAGGTGGCATAAACGTCAGAAGGGAAGATGTCTGGCGCAGCTTGGGGCAAGGTGCGATGCCATTGTTCACGTGCCCTTTACGATTGAACTTGCGGACGGCTGCTCCGTCGGTTGTGAGTTCTGCGGATTAAATGCCGGAAAGCTTAAAAGCGTGTTTCGCTATACAAAGGAGAACGCGAAGCTTTTTTCACAAGTGCTTACAAATGCAAAAGAAATTATCGGGAAAAGCGCCGGGCAGGGTACCATGTACTATGCATCCGAGCCTCTTGATAATCCGGATTATGAGGACTTCCTGAGAGATTACGTCACTATTTTCGGACAGATACCTCAGATAACAACGGCAACGGCGCTGCGGCACACAGAGCTTCTTCACAGACTTCTTCGAGACCTTAATGAGGACGGAAGAACCATATACAGGTTCTCGGTATTGTCCAAAGAGGATGCGCTGAAGATATTTAAAGAGTTTACTCCTGAAGAGCTCGTATATACGGAATTGCTTCCGCAGTATGAAGATGCTCCGCAGTCGGGATTCGCGGATGTGGGACGCCGGGCAGAGATCACGGGAGAGTACGGAACGACCATATCGTGTGTTACCGGATTCGTTGTCAATTTCGCAGCCGGAACCATAAGACTGATCGCTCCCGCGCCGGCAAGTGCCGAGCACCCTACGGGCGAGATCATATTTGAGACGGCGAGGTTTGCGGATGCCGATGAGTGTATCGGTGCCATGAAGAACATGATAGCCAAATATATGAGTAATATCATATCTCCCGATGACAGGGTAAGATTAAGAGACGGTCTTACATGGTCCATGGATGGAGATTCGGTTGTGGTTGAAAGCGGTCTGGGGACACGCTTCACGATTGCGGCCACCGAAGGCGGCGAAATATATAAAAAAATGATGGAAGTATTTGGAGAAGGGTACCACACCAAACGGGAAATTGTGGCAGAGTTGCTGGAGCCGTATAAGGGGATGCTGGTTCGCAGTGATACATTTCACTATGCTATCAACAGAATGTGGGAACTGGGTATCCTGGAACTTGAAAGCGGCAAAGTCTGAAAGGCTTGAATGAAAGGAGACAGATCATGGCAGATGACAACAACAAACAGGAATTGACACCCGAACAGAAGGAACAACTGAAAAATCATATAGATGATCAGTTCCAAAAGCTGGGCGAGGTATTTTCACAGTGCTGGGAATCAGAGGAATTCAAGAATGCGTTTATATCTGATCCCAAGGCAATATTTGATGAGTACGGAATCAAATATGACAACAACAGGGAGTACAGGATAATCGAGACCCCGGAGAAGACACTCATCCATGTTCTTCCGTATGAAGGCATCAAGCCTGCTATGCAGCAGCTTACCGATATACTTACAAAGAACACAAAGGATCTGTCGGATGAGGATTCCAAGCAGCTTCTGCTTGAAGGTTGGAAGTGGGAGATATATCAGTGTACTGAAGATGTTATCTTCATGCCTATCCCGCTGTGCCCCGAGAATCTTTCTCCCGAAGAGCTTGAGATGGTAAACGGCGGATGTCTGCTCTTTGCAGCATTCTTCGTATTTGTTGCGGAAGCTGTCGGAACGGTTACATCTGTTGCCGTAGCGGTTGAGCTCGCCATAGCGGTATCGGTATTCCAGGCAGCAGCAGTATTTGCCGGTGCTGTAGCAGTGGTACTTGTTAATACAATTGCCGCATGGACCAATGTGGCAACGACCAATGCCGTTGCACTTCAGTTCTCGACAGCGCTTGCGGTAGGTGCGGATCAACCGACAACTACTACAACACAGACTACAGCATCTAATCCCAATACAAGGACGAGAGGCAGGTAGGAATATCTAAGAGGGGTAATGAATTGAGTAAGGGGAGCAGAAGCAGGAAAATGAGAAGAAAAGGGTTGCTGGTATTATCGGCAGCCCTTATTCTGATTGGAACGGTCACGGCCTGTGCGCTTAATTTTGGCAAGATAAAAGGTATGATCACGGGAGATGACCTGTCCGGGGACGGAGAGATCATCGCATACGAGTATGGGACGATGGAAGAGTATCTTGCACCTGCTGCAGGAAGTCCGGCGTCATTAAGTTCCGTAACGCAGCATCTGGTTACTGTCAGTGCGGATCCTTCATACGGCGGAAGCGTCACACCAAGCACCTACGTGGTAGAAGGCTCCACGCTTACTCTAAATGCCACTGCCAATCAGGGATATGCATTTAAGGAATGGCAGGATGCAGCCGGTGCCACAGTCAGTACATCGGCATCTTTTGTCACGCCTCCAGTGAAATCGGATAATATTAAATACAAAGCTGTGTTTACCCCTGCAAGCTATGTTGTACAGACCCCGCTTGCCGCATACGGGGATACAAGTATTGAGCCCGTGTCAAGCAGCTGTGAAGGCGGATATGCGACCGGCGGTGGTACTGTGTTACAGACATCGGGACTGGTTACACTTAGTGCCGTATGTACCGATAATACAAAGTATGATTTTGCAGGGTGGTATTATTGGGATGCGCCGACTCAACAGGGCTTGCCGTTGGGAGGGGCTGTTTCTCCCGTTTATATGAAGCCGACAATTACCATAGGAGACGGAGGGGATTACGATCTGGCCAAAGTAAACGGTAGAAAGATATACGCCAGATTCATCAGAAATGCCAATAACATTGACGTTTTGGTCAGTGCTACGCTGATTCCCTCGATGGGAAACATAGATATTACATCCACTGCTTCCAGTACAAACCCTACAATAAGTGAAACGGGTAATTCGTCTGTATCGGTTATTGTACGTAAAGATACTTCACATAAACCACAGAGTTATGTGCAATGGTTTTTTAATCTTGGAACAGAAGCCAAGCCCGGTTCAACAGAAGGTGGAACGCAAGATCAATATGTATTCAGGGAACTTATCGTTGAGTATGATTATAATGATTCGGGTTCTGTCAAAGTGGCCAGAGAGAGTAAGCTTTATAGTAACCCTCCTACTATAGGTGCCAGGGGAAGCTGGAAACTGGATTTGACCGATAAAGTTCCATTGACCTTTTTAAATGTGTATGTAATCTACAGACCTGTTTCCAACGCCAATACGGAAGAGACCCATTCTCTCACCACTGCAGCCTATCCTCATGACTACGGCGTGACTTCCGGCGACATGTCCAGTACCCAGACATTCACGGGGAATGTAAAAGCAACTCCGAATGATGGATATTTATTCGATCATTGGGAGTGGGTTGTCAGGGAATGGGATACTATTAATAGTACGGATATGTCAATTAAGAAGACATCGACAGATAATCCGCTGTCAATACCGGTTAGCGGGAAAGTAACGTGTATCGCATATTTCAAGAAGGCGACATATAATGTAAGCATAAGTTCGATAAAGCCCGATGCCGGCGGAATTGTTGTATCGGGACTGGGACCGCATGCATACGGTACCGACGCGGATGTTTTGATAACGCCGTTTGAGGGATATGAGTTCGTAAGCTGCAGTTACACGACAAAGGACGGAATCACTCACACACACGATTCATCGTCTTTTACGATACCTGATATCAAAGAAGATATCTGGCTTAATGTTGAGTTCAAACAGACGAAGTTTACCGTGTCCGCCAAGCCGGAACCACTTGGAAATGAAAGTGGAAGCTTTAACAAGGTCAAGATCAGCACGGGCTCCACTTCGGTTGAAACAACCGATACCGCTACAACGGCAGAGATTCCATTTACCTCGGAAGCATCTGTTACACTTACTGCAACACCGAATATAGCTGCAGGTTACAAATTCGACAAATGGGTCGGAACAGACGGTGCAACTTCTACTGACAATCCATATACCCCGCCGAGTGTAACCAAGGATGTTACCTATATTGCCCGATTTGTAAAGGATAAGTACACGATAAGCGTTGCCGAGGATCCTGCGGGAACAGGGAAGGCATATGTTTATGATCCGTCAGCATCGGGCGGGGAAGCATCAAACAGGCTCACCACTCTTGAGGTTACCGTGGGCGGCCAGGCAAAGATCGCCATCGACCAGCAGTATAAAGATGATTTTCTCTACTGGACTACATCGACGGGAACAAGGCTGTATGAGAGTGAGATAACGATAAATGATATACGTGCGGATGAGAGCTTTACCGCACATTTCAAAGCGCCTATCGAGTTGACGGTCGGACACTCACCCGACGGGGCTGCAGAGGTCCGGATGCGCAAATCCGACGGCTCCACAATTGTTGACTGGTCGGCAGGAGGCAGCGGTAAGATTAATACCGGTGATGATATCATCCTTGAAGCCAGATCGACCAACGATGATGAATACCGGTTTATCAAATGGCAGGACGGTAATGGGATGACCTATACCGAGAACCCCGTCAAGATAGTTAATGTTACTGCAACAGACACGTTTACGGCCATATATGAATCATCAAAGTGCAAGGTATCTGTTAATGCCAGTCCTACCGATGGCGGTACCGCCTGGGTAAAGGGTAAATCGGCTGATTTTGTACAGGGATTTGATGAGGTTGATAAGGGCGGATCGGTTACACTCAGGGCAGTTGCCGAATCAGGCCACACCTTCCGCTACTGGGAAGATGGTGCCGGAAACAGATATACCGATCCGAATGTGACGATACCAAGCATCGGAGCTGATACGGTATTCACCGCATATTTCGGGCAGGGTGAGGTCAACATCACTGTTGATGTGGCTCCTTCCGAAGCCGGAATGGTGGAACTAAACGATAACGGATATGTATCCTCTTCGCATACGTATCAGATAACGGGCGGATCGTATATTACATTAAGCGCCCAGTCAAATGATAACAGTAAGTACAAATTCAATCGATGGGAGGATAGCAAGGGTAACTTCTACAACGATAATCCGCTTACTCTTATCGATGTTACGGCAGACGAAAAGTTTACGGCTATATTTACCGGTACTGATAAAGAAGAAGGTATTACAGTCAAGGCATCTCCAGCTGCGGGCGGCCGGGTGACCAAGACAAAAAATGATGATGATTCAATCACGATAAAGGCTCAGGCGAACAAAGGGTACAGTTATAACGGCTGGTATCTGAATGATAAGAAGCTTACGGAATCTTCAACTTACAAGATTTCTTCGCCGCATGACGGTGATGTGTATGTTGCGAGATTTTCACGTAACAAAGGTTACGATGCCAAATCCGACATAACCAAAGAGCATTTTGCGAATGTTACGAGAATATTTGAGGCACCGAACTATACCGTAACGAGAGAGACAATACAACAGATGGCGCGAACAACGGTAAGTGCGGACAGAGCACGTATCGGCGACCCTGCGCCGGGTTCGAAGGACTACGGAGCATACGGTAGTCTGAAGTCATATTATGAAGAGAAGTACAGCAAGGAAGATGACAGATCCGCGCTTCTTATTGATGAGATGCTTGTGACCACACATTCCGAGTCAGTCTCCTGTGTAACAGTAGAAGATGCAAGCGCTGAGGAAAAGGCGGCTCAGTTCGTTCTCGGAAAGTTTGGAGACAGGTATAAATTCAGGATTCTTACGATCAAGAAGATAGCTGCGACGGAAGAATTCATCTCAAGTCCTCATACTTATCTTCTTAAAGATACCGGAGCCTCATTCCAGGATAATGTATTTATCCTGTATGGTTCCGACAACGGAAGGAATTCTAATTCCGGTATAACAGGATATGATTGGGTGACATGTGTTGCTGACGAGGCCGGTACGCTTCGCTTTACGGTACCGCGGTTCGAATCGGGAGACACATTCATCGTGGTTCTGACCTGGCCGGAGTAAACAGTTAATTCAAAGGAGGTTACATTATGAACACAGCGATTTTTATAAGTTGTCTGGTAATTCCGGTAGTGTTGCTGATCGTGGGCATCGTCGGCAAGGTTAAACCGGCGAAGACGATCAATCCCACCGTTGGATATCGAAGCAAGAGATCACGTGCCAGTCAGGAGGCATGGGACAAGGCCCAGGTTCTCATGGCAAAGTACATGCTGCTGATCGGGTGTGTATTGCTTGTTATATCTCTTGTTGTGGCATTTATAATATCCCGAATGGAACAGTCGGCAATGATAGTCGGGGTATCTGTACTCAGTATAGTTCAGGTGGCAGGAGCCGTGCTGGTGATACCTCTTGTAGAGTCGAAATTGAAGTAGGATGTAAGAAAATACCGGGCAAATTACAAAATGTATTTGGATAACAGTTTTTCCAACTGATCCGGATAGATCGGTTTAGCCAGATAATCATCAAATCCGTTCTCCAGGTAGAACTCTTTTACACCCGATATTGCATTCGCAGTTAGACAGACGGCGATAGTATCTTTATTGATATTATTGTCGTCTGATCTTATTATCGAAAGAGTTTCCAGACCGTCCATACCCGGCATCAGATGATCCAGGAACAGGACATCGTATTTATTGATATGTGTAAGCTCTATACCTTCCTTGCCGCTGCCGGCCGTATCTATAGTGATACCCGTCTTTTTCAGAAGTCCCTTGAATACGATAAGGTTGACCATTACATCATCAACCATGAGTATTCGGGCATTCGGTGCCGTAAACTGAGGAACATAAGAATTCTGTTTCTTTGCAAGCGAATCGGAGATGTCTTTGAACTCTCCGATCGGTTCGCTGTTTCTTACCGGCTGCTTAAGCGTGAATGAGAACTTGGATCCCTTGCCGTATTCGCTTTCCACATGAAGATGCGATCCCATCAATCTCAGGAGGTTCTTGGATATAGCAAGTCCGAGTCCGGTTCCTTCAATCTTACGGTTCTTCTTGATATCAATACGCTCGAATTCAGTGAACAGTTTTCCCATATCTTCTTTACGTATTCCGATACCGGTATCTGTTATCGCGAACAAGATTACAGCATTACTATCATCGGAACCGGCACTGTCAAGCTTGACCGTCAGCGTGACGGAACCTTTTTCCGTATACTTGGCCGCATTTGTAAGCATGTTGGTAATGATCTGCTTGATTCTCACCTCGTCTCCGTGGAGTCCGCGCGGGATTGTCGGATCTATATCCATTTTCATTTCCAGCCCCTTCTCCAACATACGAACCTTAGTTATATTAACCACATCGTTAAGGAGTACACCGATGTCATAATCGACAGGCACAAGTTCCATCTTTCCCGATTCGATCTTTGAAAAATCAAGGATATCATTGATAATGCCGAGCAGTGAATTACCGGCACTTTTTATCATATTTGCATAGCTTATGATATTCTTGTCATCGGATTCGCGAAGGATCATTTCATTCATGCCGAGAACGGCATTTATGGGTGTCCTTATCTCGTGAGACATGTTTGACAGGAACGCGGATTTGGCTTCACTTGCGGCAACCGCGCGCTCCGACATATCAACCAGACTGTCTCTTTCCTCTTTCTCTTTTGTGATATTCTCAAGCATCCAAAGAACACGGGAGACTTTTCCTTCACGAGTTCTTTGGGAGACGATCAGTCTTGCTCTAACCCAATTACCGCCAAAACTGGAATATTCTATGGTTGCCGTGTCGGTATCCTTCATTCTCTCATCGATCGTTGAAAGATCCGTAAAATCAATGGCCATCTGCTTCGTCGGACTGTCGGGAAGCATGCTCATGACTTTTTTGAACACCTCATTTGCATTGTGGTCAACCGTTTTAACAGCATCGGATATGGCAGGGTTGACATTCTTGATCTCGGTTACCGTATTATCGGAAAGATCGAACTCGCAAAGAGACATATATATGTCGGCAGAGGATTTCAGAAGTGTCTCCAAACGACTTGACTCAAAATCCTTTTTGCCGGAAAAATATGTTACAAGTGAGAAAATCAGAAGTGTTAACAGAATAGCAAGAACACTCAGAAAGCCCATTCTGTTTACAGGCGCATATACTGTATCGTAATCTGCCAGCGAAATAGCGAGCCATCCGTTACTGATCTGAACTACGGTTGCGCTGTAGCTTTTTCCCTGACATTTAAAATCAAATCCGCTTCCGTCTTTGGCGCTTCTTGCAATGTTATATGATAAGGCGCTAGGAGTATCTTCTTTATCAAGATAGTTATTCCCTATTTCTGAAGGATCGGAATGAGCGACAACCATACCGTTGCTGCTGATGACCATGTTGATCGTGTTGTTATACTCTTGGGTATGATTTTTGATAATCTCCTGAATTTTCTCAAGAGTAATGTCAACAGCGACAACGCTCTCCTTATCGGATAAACATTTAGCGATTGTCATTACTATTTTTCCGGAATACAGGTCGACATACGGATTTACTAGAACGATCTCGCCGTTACCTGCAACGCCCTCCGTGTACCATGGACGCTCGGCCGCATAATAATCGGGTCCCGGATCCCAACCGCTTCCGTCGTAATAAGTTCCGTCTACAAAAGCATACAGTCCGGTTGTATCAATAAAAGTAGTGTGCTGAAGTAATTCCGTCTCTTCCGTAAGATATTCAAGATACTCACTTTCGGGGGCGTTCTCAATGATCATGCGGTCAATTTTATATGAACACTCTTCAAGCGTATCTTTTCCCGAAGAAATATACAGTTCTATCTCTGTGGAAGTTCTTCCCGCGTTGAGTTCCCCACTCTCGAGGATGCTTCTTCTGACATAGCGCGTAAGAAGTGTATGATAAATAATGATGATCGCAATAAATACGAACGCCAGAATGGGAAATATTATGATTTTCCTGTTGAATATCTTCTTCAGCATTGGATTGATCCTTATTGGTGTTCAATATACAATTCTATAAAATATAATAACATAAAATTTTGATGCCTGTTTTTGTGTGATGGATCTGTGACATACAGGGTGCTAAAACATAATCAAGAAAAGGAACCGGATGGTGGAATCGGAACGGTAGTAAAAAGTGAATATAATGAGGGTTGGCCCTTCGTTTTCAACAACGGGTCGAGTCCACTCTTAAAAATATGATAACATCTTTCTAAGGTGAAGCAGGATACGGGAATCGAACCCGCCTCCCCGGCTTGGGAAGCCGGTGTACTACCGATGTACTAATCCTGCAAAAGTGTTGAACAAATCATATTTTAACACCGGTCAGTGATGAATACAAGCATTG